>Ga0209726_10000563_pt1 | contig 68102 bp, 68 predicted proteins | sample Subgrocontami54m_FD_187453 | JGI IMG/M metagenome (GOLD analysis project Ga0209726, IMG submission 187453) | Subsurface groundwater microbial communities from S. Glens Falls, New York, USA - GMW46 contaminated, 5.4 m (SPAdes) (version 3) | ecosystem: Environmental > Aquatic > Deep subsurface >...
CGTCGAGGCGGTTCATCAGCATCGGGATCGGCCCGCCGAGATGCGGCACGATGAATTTGATCCGCGGGTAACGGTAGGGAATCTGCTTAGCGATCATATGCAGCACGAAAGTCGCGTCTTCGAGCGAGGTGCCGACCGACCCGCCATAGTTGTAATCGATGATGAAGGGCGAGCAGATGGCGCTGCCGGCCGGGTGCACGAACAGGACGGCGCCGCGGCGGTTCATCTCGGCGTAGAGCGGCTCGAACTCGGTCTCGGCGATCGAGCGGCCGAGGCACACGATGTTCATGTTGACGCCGACGCAGCCGAGCTCGTCAAAGCCGCGCTCCATCTCCTTCAACGAGGCGTCGATATGCGGCAACGGCAGCATTACATACGAGCTGATTCGGTCAGGATAGCGACGCGCGAACTCCGCATAGGCATCGTTCAGCATCTTGACCGCGGTGACGCACTCCGCCTCATCCGGCAGATAGGGCGGGTGGTTCGGTGACAGCACCTGCCGCCCGACGCCGGCGTCTTCCATCAGCCGGAAACGGGCCTCGATGTCCTCCTGCGTATCCGAGAACGGGTGCCGCGCCAGCCCGCGCTTTACCGCCAGATGCGTCGGCGAGGCAAAGCGGTCGCCCATGAACTCGCTAAAATTCTTCGGGGTGTAGTGTGCATGCACATCGCAGATCATCCCACACTCCTCTTAATGACACGGGGTTCGACGCGACCGGATCGTCCAAGCTCATCGAGTACCTACGCCACCACCTCCGCACAGGTGCATCGCCTTATCCAGCATCGCGTCCCGCACCGGCGCGAGATCGCCCGCTGAGGAATTGATGACGCGCAGCAGTCGGCGGTCGCCGTTGCCGTCTACTGCATCATCCCCCCAGCAAGCTGGGGCCGCAGGTCGGCAATGATCGGATCGAGCCCAACCGAGGTGTCGTGAAGGTGGGTTTTCTATTGGCGGACCTCCCAGGGACCGGGCGACCGTTCGATCATACGATGATCAGGCGGCCCCGCAAAATCCCGTTGGGCGCCCTTTCTAGAGGGGACCGAAGGCAGTATTACTGCACCGGCCCGCCAAAGGTCCCCTATCTGATCACATACTAGCCGTTCAACCCCGGCGGCGGGGGGCTCTTAGTGCCCCGACCGAACGGTAGTGACTGCAGCCGTTGGCGTGACGACGACGGAACCACCTGGCTCGACGCTACCCCGCCGTTCGCGCTGCGGTTATTTTGCTCAAAGACCGCCGTCGGGCCCGTTCACCTCGCGCCCTGCCCGTACTCGGAGGTCTTGGACAATGCTGTGACTCCCATGTCTAGCCGGGGGGAGAGGAGTGGCCGAAAGAACAACCCTCAACGCGAAAAACCTCGAGGCCCTCGGCCCCGACCGGTTGGCCGAGTTGCTGATCGAGATCAGCACCGGCAACGCGGCCGCCAAACGACGCCTGAGATTGGAACTGGCCAAGGCACAGAGCCCGGCCGAACTCGCGAAAGAGCTGCGCAAGCGGCTCTCGTCCATCGCACGGTCGCAGTCGTTTGTCGACTGGCAGGGCATCAAAGCCTTGGCCGATGATCCGACAATGCCGCGCTGCTGATCGTCGGCGACATCGACCAGCTCCCCTCTGTCGGCCCGGGGGCAGGTGCTGGCCGATGTCATCTGATCGACATGAACGAAGTCGCCCTTAAGGCCTATGCCGCCGCGAAGCAGGTGGATGGCGGCTTGGAAATCACGATCACCGGCGATGCCCGCACTGCCGTCGCAATCCAGAGTATGATCCCAGCCTGGGCTCAGACAATGAACGGCCATCTCGGCTGGACCACGAAGGCGAGCCAACTGCCAAATGGCGATGTGCTCGCCGTCACCTCGACCGACCCAAAAGAGATCCGGCATATTCGGGGGCGGCTTTATCGGGTTGCTGGTCAGTGGCTCCCAACACCAGCCGCACCACCTCATGATGGCGAAGGGCGAGTTTGCCCACTATGCACTAAGCAATAGCAGGCTGATCGGTCGTACCGACGAAAAAGGGGGCGGCGAACCACCACCCCCTTTTCTTTGGGCCCTTTGTCAGGCCGTGGCACCGGCCTCGGTGCCCTCATAGTACGCGAGCAGCCTAGCCCGATATCGCTGCAGCTGTTTGGCCTGCGTGTTGTTGCTGTTGATCGCGTAGGCCTTGACCGCCGCCCAGTCTCCCACAGCCGCGCGTTCAGCGAGGTAGTCGAACCGTTTCTGGCCTCGGATATTCGCCTGCGAGGTCACGATGGGCTTTTCCGGCATGAACCCCGCTGCGGCGGCGGCATCCAGTTCGACATCCTTGGGTGGGGGCCGCCCCTTATTGCCGGTTGGCACCACCTCACCCGCCGGCGCCGCGGCTTGGCTCTTACGGCTCCGCTTGGGCTTTGCCGCGTTCACCGGAGCTACCGCTGTCTTGCTGGGCTCGGCCGGCTTGCCCCAAACGACCGCGTACCGTGCGTCACGCGCGCCCTTTGCGCCGACTCGCTCGATCTCGAAGTTGGCACCTGGTGCCGTGCCGTCCACGATCGCCTTGCTGGCAGCGCGCCGGTCATTGCTGGCGTTGGAAAAAGTGCTCGTTTTCATGTGCTTAACCACCTTTCGGTCTGGAGGGACCGACAGGTAGGCTCGTCGCTGCTTCGAGCAAGAGGCGATTAGGGTTTCTCGCCTCGTGCGCTGGGACCAGATCAGCCTGGCAGCATGCGGTGCATGACGCGGTCTTTATAGACAAACAGGTGGACGAGCGCGGCCAGGACATGGATCGCGACCAGGGTCACCAGCACCCAGACCATGGTCGAGTGCAACTCGCCGATGGCACGGCCCGTCGGTGAACCCTCCTCGACCAGCCGCGGTAACGGCAGGACGCCATAGAGGCTGATCGACCAGCCGCGTGCCGACTCGAACATCCACCCCGTGAGTGTTGTTAGAAGAACGACGAGATAAAGCAGCCAGTGAACCCCTTCCGAGCTTACCCGATGCCATGCTGGCAGGTAGCTCTCGGGCGCAACGGGATGGGTCAATCGCCACAAAAAACGCAATACGATCAGAATAAGGATGGTGATCCCGATCGAGATGTGCAGCGACATCGCCGAGCCAGGGCTCATCCCGCGTCTTATATCCGGCATGAGCCAGCCGAGCGGCAATTGGACGGCGATCAGAGCGACGATGACCCAGTGAAACGTTTTGGCGGTTGTGCCGTACTTCGACTGCTTAGCCGGCATGTACCCGCACCTCATGAGGGAAGACCAAACCACGTCCGACGGTCGCCGGCTCACTTTTGGCCGATGATCAGGTTTTCACGGTGCACGAAGCTCGCGAGCGCCGCGACAGACGCGCGCCCCTCTCCGGCCCACCGCGCGCAACTCGGTCTGTAAGAGCCAGGAGCATCAGCACCAGAACACCACTGCCGATCGCCACGGCGACATCATCGCTGTGAAGCGGACCAAAGTGGAACAGCCGACGCGCCGGCTCGATCGTCAGGATCGCGGTGAGGACGGCAGCGGTGCCGCCGGTCACCCACCATAGAGCGGCATTCCGGCGGCGCAACCCAGTCCAGAAACGCGCACCGCGCGCGCGATTCAGCAGGACCAGGCAGAGGTTGGTGACAACCAGCGCGGCGAAGGTCAACGCCCGCGCATCGGCCTCGGGAAGGCCCCGGTGCAGCGCCAGCACATAGAGCCCGGCGACAAAGCCCAGCACGATCACGCCTTGTCCCAGGCTCCAGGTGATGTAACCGAAGCTGAACAGGGGCTCCTCGGGATCGCGTGGCGGCCGGCGCATGATGTCGCTGCTGGCGATCTCGGCCTCGAAAACGATCGAGCACATTGGATCGATGACCAGCTCGAGAAAGGCGATGTGCAGCGGCCAGAAGATCAGCGGTAGCCCGAACAAAAGCGGGATAAGCGCGAGCCCGGCGATCGGCACGTGGATCGCCAGGATATAGGCCATCGCCTTTCGCAAATTGTCGTAGATGCGGCGCCCCAAGCGGATGGCGCCGACAATCGATGCGAAGTCGTCATCCAGCAGCACCAGCGACGAGGCCTCGCGCGCTACGTCGGTGCCGCGCCCACCCATCGCGATGCCGATGTGCGCGGCCTTCAGCGAGGGCGCATCGTTCACGCCGTCGCCGGTCATCGCCACCACCTCGCCATTGGCCTTGAGCGCTTGGACGATGCGCAGCTTCTGCTCGGGCATCGTGCGCGCGAAAATCGTCGCGGTGCGGGCACGTTGCGCAAGCTCTTCGTCGCTCATGGCTTGGAGGTCCGCGCCCGTCACGATGTCGGCGGTATCGAGGCCCGCTTGGTCCGCGATAGCCCGCGCGGTCTGGGGATAGTCGCCGGTGATCATCACCACGCGGATACCGGCGGTACGGCATTCTCTGACGGCCGCCGGTACGGTCGGGCGCAGCGGATCGGCGAGGCCCACAAGACCGAGAAACCGGAACGGGAGCCCGCGCGGCGTTTCCGGCTTAGCCTGGTTGGCGGACAATTCTGCCAGTGCTACGCCCAGCACGCGCATACCGCCACGGGCCAACTCGTCTACCGTCCGCGCAACCTCTTCCCGCGCGTGGCTGTCGAGGCCGCATAGGTCGGCGATTGCTTCCGGGGCACCCTTGGCTGAGGCAAGCAGCTCCGCTCCGCGCTGCCAGATATTCGTCACGGCCAACAGGTCCGATCGCAGACCATACTCCCACCTAAGCGAAACGCCCGCGTGCGGGTCCGCGCCCGGCTCTACCCCCTTGCCGAGTACGTAAAACGCCTTCTCCATCGGATCGAACGGTTCGCGGGCGCTGGCAAGGATGCCGCAGCGGATCAGGTCGTCGAATTCGCGCGCCGGCCGTCCATCTCCGTCTCGCTGCCAGCGTTCGTTCCCCGCGCGCAGCTCGACGATCGTCATCCGGTTCTGGGTCAGCGTGCCGGTCTTGTCGGTGCACAGCACGGTCGCAGCACCCAGTGTCTCTATCGCTGAGACCCGCCTAGTCAGCACCCGCGCGCGCGAGATGCGCCAGGCGCCCATGACCATGAACACGGTCAGCACCAGCGGAAACTCCTCGGGCAGCATCGACATGCCGAGCGCGATGCCACTCAGCACCGCGTCGAGCCAGCCGCCGCGCAACAGACCATAAAGCGGCACCGCGAGCGCGCTGAGGCTCAAACTCACCATCGCAAAGCGGCGGACCAGCCGGCCGGTCTCAGCCTGCAACCGCGGCGGCTCGCTCTCGACACCGGTGATCGCGACACCGATCTTGCCTATCTCGCTACGCGGACCGGTCCCGGTCACTACCGCACGACCGTGGCCGCGAACGATTAGGCTGCCAGAATAGACGTACGGCAGATCGTCGCCGCCCGGCCGCGCCCCGATGGCAGCGTCGAGAGCTTGGCTCTTGCGCACAGGAGCAGACTCGCCCGTCAGCAGCGACTCGTCCGTCATCAGATCGTGAGCGGCAATCACGATCGCATCGGCCGGCACCCGGTCGCCCTCGGCGAGGATGATCAGGTCGCCACGCACCACATCGGCCCCGGCAATGCGCGTCTCGACGCCGTCCCGGATCACCAGCGCCCGCGGACTCGTCAAGTCGCGCAGGCTTTCGAGGACGCGCTCGGTGCGCGCCTCCTGCACCACCGCGATACCGACCGAGGTGCAGGCGAAAAGGAAAAGGATCAGGGCTTCCTTGAGGTCGCCAAGCAGCAGGTAGACGGCGCCGGCGCCGAGCAGCAGCGCGAACATCGGCTCGCGCAGGATTTCGGTGACGATTCGGAACAGGTTGCGGCTCTCCGGCCGCGGAAGCAGGTTATGTCCTTCTGCAGCCAGCCGAGCGGCGGCCCCTTGCTTTGTTAGGCCGCGAGACGAGTTGTCAGTCGCGTCCTGCCTCACGGCGCGTCGCGGGCGACGAGCACCGAGCAGCTCGCGTGACGCACCACGCGACCCGCGTTGGTGCCGAGCAGATGGTCCTTCATCGCCGGTCGGTGCGAGCCGACCACGATCAGATCGACACCCGACTCCTGGGCGATGCCCAGGATCTGGTCGTAGATGCTCGCGCCGTGGGTCACGACGAGTTTAGGGTGCAGCTCATGGGCATTGACCTCGTGGACCTGCGCCGAGAGTTCGTTTTCGAGGTCTTTGGCTATCATCTCGTAGGCTAGCGGTCCCACCTTCGCGTAAATGAGGGCCTCGATCTCACGCACGACGGTGAGCACGATCAGCTGTTCCGAGCCGAACTTGCGGGCATGCTCCGCCGCGGCCACCAAGGGTCCCCGCCAGCCGCTCTCTTCGTTCGGGTCGATCGCGACCAGAATGCGCCTGTACATCAGGGGCTCAGCGGATGGCGATGTATTTGACCAGCGCGATGGCCGCGAGAACCAGCACCACTGCCAGGAGGGCCATGCCGGCGCCCATCGGCCAGGTCATGTGGCCCGTCGTCATCATGTCTTGCATCCAGCCAAACATCGGCACCATCCACTTTCCGGTGTCGAAACCTAATAGCTGCCGGTTGCAGCCGCCCTGATTCAGATCAAAACCCACTGTAAATCCGCCCGCCCTGTCCACCCCGGATCACCAATACGGGCCGGCCGAGTTAGGCGGCCCTGGGCGGGTTTAGCCGATCGAGACGAAGCCGGTGGCGCGCGTCGGTGAGGCGGTAGACGCCGCCAAGCACCGCCGTCACAGCGCCCAGGCCGGTACCGCCCGTAATCAGGAACATCACCAGTATCTGGTATTTAACCGCCTCGGCGGGCGGCACCCCGCCGAGAATCTGGCCTGTCATCATGCCTGGCAAAGAGACGACGCCAGTTGCCGCCATGGAATTGATGATGGGCATCAATGCGCTTCGAAGCGCCTCGCGCGAGACGGGAGCGGTAGCTGCCCGCCTGGACGCACCGAGCATGAGTTGTGCCTCGACGCCCGGACGGCGAGCGACGAGGTTCGTCGTCAGCGTGTTGAGACCCAGTCCGACGCCGGTCATGTAATTCCCTAAAATCATGCCGAGTAGCGGAATCGCGTAACGCGGGTCGTACCACGGGCTCGGCTGCAGGGCGGTTAGCAGGGCGAAGACCGTCACTACGACGGAGGACATCATCATGCAGCCGGTGCCCAACCCGTACGACCACCACCCTGAGAGGCGCCGGTCCTGCCGTTGTGTTGCCTCATACCCGGCAAAAAGCACCATCACGAGCGCGGCGAGACCCGTCCACAACGGCGAAACAGCAGCAAATAGCGTCGTCAACACAAGGCCGACGAGCGCCAATTGCACCACCATGCGGGTCGCCGCGATCAGCATGCTGCGGTGAACTCGCAATCCAATGCGACTGAGAGGGCCGCGTCGATAAGAACAAAGACGCTGGTGGCAGCCAGCTGCCAGTAGCTCAGCGCGATATAACCGGACACTCGATCAGCTCCTCCCGCACCTGCCTGCCGCTGACGATGAGCAACCGGCCCCCGACGCGCCGAGCTTGCTCCACGTCGTGGGTCACCCACAGCACTCCGAACCCCGCGCTCGCGCGCACCTGAATCAGTGACTCGACAGCCGCTACAGAAGCCGGATTGAGCGCTGCGGTCGGTTCGTCGAGTAACAGCACTTTTGGTGCGACGGTCAGCGCCCGAGCAAGCGCGAGCCAAAGCCTTTCACCGGTCGATAGTCGCGAAATCGGCCAGTCCCTGGCTTCGTCGGGAAGCCCAAGCTGCCGGACGATATCGAGCGCCGTCGTCCAGTCAGTGAAATCGGCCCACCAGCCGGGCTCCGCCGGCAAATAGCGAACCAGCCGACGCCATTTTACGTGCTTCGGCGTCTCCGCGCCAAACGACGGCAATTTTGAACGGTTCAGAGTTGAGTCCGGTCATGCGACACTCCTCGCTGAGCGAGAGGCGCAGAGCTTGGACGGGCGTCTGACGGGGCGCCTGCAACGACCCCGCGAAGATGCTATTAGGTCTCGCAACGATGTGCAATATCGACGGTGGCAAAGAAATGCTGGTTGGAAACGGGGCCAGCCATAGGCATGGCGGAGCGATGTTGGCGCTCGCAGCAGCAGCCCTGTTCGGCGCTAGTACGCCGACCGCCAAGATGCTGTTGAGCATGCCCATCCAGCCGGAATTCAGCCGCTTTGGTCAGCCTTACGGGTCGATAATGGCGATGGCGCCCTTTCCGTAGCCTACTAAGGGGAAATGAGCAAGACAGATGAGCAACTGAGGCGTGTAATATCCGCCAGCGAATTTCGGTCGGAATTAGGCGCCTGGGCTATAGTAATCGGGTTAATCTTGGAAATTGGCCTAGCGCTCGCGTTTCCCGAGAAAAAATCCTTTATCGAAAACTGGGGACCAGTCGGCGCGACCGGACTTATTGCGCTTGGAGTGTATGCAGAAATCCATTTTGGTCGCAGGACATCGGCTGCACATAGCGAATTACAGCGGCGCTCCGAAGAGAGGGTGGCCGAGGCCAATGCGAGCGCAGCCAAGGCACAGAAGGAAGCTGCGGAGGCTCGCAAGCGGGCGGCAGAGCTTGAGCGGCTGACCTCTTGGCGGCGCGTCGAACCCGAGCAACGCGCGAAGATTGCCGTAGCACTGCGCGATAAGCTGCCACTGACTGCCGAGCAGCAAGCGCACGGCAAAATACACCGGAATGAAGGCGAGGCAGTTATCTTGGACCCGCATATAGAAGCCGCTGATGATATAGAAGCTATATTGTTTGCAAACCAGATAAAGCAAATCTTCGATGAAGTAAGAACAAACTTTCCAGTACATCTTTTGATTTCTAATACGTCCCATTTTGGACATATAATTTTCGGATTACATGCAGCATCCGTTCCGCCGGAATACGCTGATGTTGTACGAGAAGTGTTTTCGGATGCAGGCGCGCCGATGCCGGAAAACGCAGACCTTACGAAAGTCTTTCTCAACCGAATGACGCATGCTAGCCACCCTGCGCCTAAGATTTGGCTATATGTGGGACACAAGCCCCGCGATTGACGCAGGCGCGAGTGAAGGGACTTAAGTATATAAATCCCTAATTTTTGCCCTTTTCCGGCTCTTCTGGCGGCGTGTTGTTGCCGTTGCGTTCCTCACGGGCGGGTGCCCGTGGCGCCAGTAGCGAAGCGGCCCCCGCCCCTAGCCGGGCGCGGTTGACCTGGCGGGTGTAGCGGCTCGCCTCCTTGGACTAGCGGTAGATGCTCGGCGGTATCGGGTTCGCGATCGATCCCCGCATCGACCGTCGTTAGCGCTTGATCCCGGACAGGCCGTTCTGTATCCCGGCCGTCGCCCAGGGACCCCACGGCATGGTGAAGAACTTGAACCCCTTCTGGACGAAGAAGTTCGGGTCCATCCCGGGCGGGATGAAATACATGGCGGCGACGATGCCGTGCTTTGCGGCGGTCGCCGCGATTTTATCGAGCGCTCGCTGATAGAGGTCGCACTGGTAGTCGAGTGGCACCCCCAGCTCGATCGAAAGATCGGACGGGCCGACCAGCAGGACGTCGACGCCCGGGACCGAGGCGATGGCGTCGAGGTTCTCCAGCGACTCGTTCGTCTCGATCATCGGCACGATAACGAGCTCGTTGTTCACGGTGTCGAGGTAATCGCGGTAGTTCTTGAACTCGCCCCACTCGCCGCGCACCCCGGCGTTGCTGCGGTTGCCGAGGGGAAAATAGCGGCAGGCGCGCACGGCGGCCTCAGCCTCCGCTCTGGTGTTGACCATCGGCACGATGATGCCTCGTGCCCCGGCGTCAAGCGCGAAGCAGATCTGATAGGCCTGGTTCGCGGCGACGCGCACCAGCGGCGCCGCCTGCTTGCCGCGCATCGTCTCGATCGACGGCCGCAGCTGCTTGATCTCCCAGGCGGAGTGCTGGGTATCGAACAGCAGGAAGTCGTACCCGGCGTTGGCCAGGATCGACACGTCAACGTCCGGTGTCACGGTGGTCCCGACGACGGTTCTGCCTGACTTGATGGCGTCTTTGATGGCGTTCATCTGGGTCGATGCCTCCCACAGTAGCTTTAGCGCCGGTTCAACCCGACCGACGTGACAGGCGCGTTGGCACGGTATTATCACGTTGCTCCGGTTTCGCGGCAGGTGCAACAGAACGGCGGATCGCTGTTGAGCCGCATTCCTAGCCGCATACGGCAGCCCGTCATGGTGCGAAGGAGAATACGCATGGATTTTCTCGAGGCGAACGGGGTCGGGCTTCGCTATGACCTTGCCGGCGATGGCGGCAAAACGCTGGTGTTGGTGCACGAGATGGGCGGCAGCCTCGACAGCTGGGACCAGGTGTTGCCGACGCTTTCCGTCGGACGGCGGGTATTGCGCTACGACACGCGCGGCGCCGGGCAGTCGGAAAAGGTGCGCGGCGTCCTGGGCCTCGACACGATGGTCGATGACCTCGCCGCCTTGCTCGATGCCCTCGGCATCAACGGGCCGGTCGCGCTCGCCGGGTGCGCCGTCGGCGCGGCGATCGCGATCCACTTTGCCGCGCGCTTCCCCGATCGTGCTGCCGCGCTGATCGTCACGAGCCCGGCGACCGGGCTCGCCGGCGAGCGCCGCGCCGCCGGACTGCAAAGGGCCGACACTGTCGAGCGGGACGGCATGCGCGTGGTCGTCGACGCCAGTCCCGCTGCCTCCTATCCGCCGGTCTTGCGTGGGGACGAGGCGCGTTACCGCGCCTTCCGCGCGCGCTGGCTCGGCAACGATCCCAGTAGCTTCGCCGCGATCAACCGGATGATCGCCAATGCGAAGATGGATGGCGACTTCGCACGGATCCGCTGCCCGACGCTGGTCATCGCCGGGACCCACGACCGGCTGCGTCCGCCCGAGGCGGTGGAGCAAATCGCCCGCGCGATCCCCGGCGCGCGTTTCCGGGTCCTTGAGACCGGTCACTTCATGGCGATGCAGACGCCGCAGCCGGTCGCCGATGCGTTCGCCGCGTTCCTCGCCGAAGTCGGGAACTGACGCGGCCGCCCATCATTGAGCTGCCCTCAACAAACGACATACGCGTCAACCGATTGTCGAGGCGGCGCGTGTGGCGCCACGTTCGGCCACCACTTTAGTAGGGCAGCGCCGCGGCCGTGTGGTGGATTCAGGTGGCGGCCTTCGGCGCAACCCACCCGCTCGTCGGCCGTCTGGCGAAGGTCTGCTACCTAGGGGCAAGCGGTCCCATTATCGTAAGCCGCTGCTTGCTTGTCCGCCGGCTGGAAAGTCACCATGATCCGCGTCCGTTTTGGCCCAAGGGACGGGCCCAATTGGATACGGCTGGCGGAGATCGAAATCACATGAAACGCAGCACCGATCGGCTTCTCACGACGCATACCGGCAGTCTGCCGCGCGCCGCCAAGGTGATCGAACTCTTGCTCGCCGAACAGCAACATCGTGGCGCGCGCAAGGCCGAGCTCAACGCCGCGGTCGGCGAGGCGATCGCGCATGTGGTGCAGAAGCAGATCGAAAGCGGCATCGATGTCATCAACGACGGCGAACAGGGCCGCACCGACTATACCGTGCACGTGCTCGACCGGCTCGCCGGATTTGACGGCGAGAGCACGCCGCCCCTCGGCACCGGCGATGCGGAATTCCCCGAACTCGCCCAGCTGCTCACGCATTTCGCCTCGCCGTTTCAGTATCGGCCGTCCTGCACCGGCGAGGTGACCTGGAAGGACTGGGCCGCCGCGCAAGCCGACATCGATTTGTCTAAAGAAGTGATGCGCGGCGCGAGCGCCGCCGAATTGTTCATGACGGCGCCGTCACCTGGACAGATCGCACGCTATCTCAAGAACAAGCACTACGAGACGGAAGAGGCCTATGTGTATGCACTCGCGGATACGATGAAGCAGGAATACAAGGCGATCGTCGACGCGGGCTTCATCCTGCAGCTTGATTGTCCCGACCTCGCGATGCTTCGACACACCGTATATCTCGACAAGAGTCTTTCCGATTTCCGCAAGATCATTGAGGTGAATGTCGCTGCCCTTAATCAAGCGGTCGCCGATATTCCGGCTGACCGAATGCGCATGCACGTGTGCTGGGGCTCGACTGTGGCACCGCATCACACCGACGTGCCACTCAAGGACATCATTGACATCGTGCTTTCGGCAAAGCCGATGGCGGTGTCGTTCCCTGCCGCCAACGCGCGGCACGAGCACGAATGGAAGATCTGGCGCGAGGTGAATTTGCCCGCCGGAAAGGCGATCATTCCAGGCGTTATCGATTCAACCGTGAACACCGTGGAGCATCCGGAGGTCGTCGCCGATCGTATCCTGAATTTTACCGACGTCGTCGGGCGCGAAAACGTTATCGCTGGAGTAGATTGCGGCTTCGGAACTTTCGCCGGCCGCGTTCAAGTTGACACCAAGATCGTCTGGCTCAAACTGCAATCGCTCGCCGAAGGTGCCCGCCTCGCCTCCGCGCAGCTATGGGCAAAGGCAGCCTAGTTAGCAGGCCACTGAATTCCCGTTCCTGCTCGATCGTCGGTCCGATGACGGTCACGATGCTTATTGTCAATACGACCGCGTCCGCCGGACGCTCCGCGCTATCGTCCTGATCTTGCAGGGGCTCGTCGCCCGAGATGATAACTCCTTCGATGGTCCGGGCTTAAGCCGACCAAGTCGTCCTGGAATAACCGGAAGCGGCGCAACTCGCGCATCACCGCACGTGTCCCGGAAGGTGGCCCGCGCGATCCGACAGCGGACACTCGGACAGGTCGAGGGGAACCGCTGAATCGGCCCCCGAGCGGCGCCCCACTCGACCGTTGGAGATAATTTGAAGCGGGCATTTTGAGGCGGTGCGAAGGTTCTGAACCGCGTGCTTCCGCGCTCTTTTCCGTTTGCTCGCTCCCGGCTAAGGATAGCCGGTGAATTGCCAGCGTCAGCCCTACTGGACCACCGCCGACGATCAGCACCCTCGTCCTCATGCGACCAATCCCGCGCGATGGCATAGAGGGCGGACTCCCTCTCCGCCAATTTATCAATCTAGGGTCACTGTCGCCGGCGCCGCGGCTTTCGCCCGGGCGGTAAAGGCATCTGCGACCATCGCGGCTGCCTCCTTGGTCCAGGGATGGTCGCGGCCCAGGTTGCGCCTGAGATCGATCAGCGCATCCTGGGCAAGGCGCAGGGCCTCGCCGAGGCGGCCGGCGAGGAATAGCAGACGCGAGAGGTTGTAGCGGGCGCGCAGGGTGCTGGGGTGGTCCGCGCCAAATCCCGCCTCGAACTTGGCCAACGCACGCTCGGCGCCTGGAACGGCCGCGACAACCTCGCGCTGATGCCGCAGCAGGATCGCTAGGTCGGAGGGAGCCAGAAGCCCCAACGCGACCAGATTTGTCGCCAATCGACCGCCCGCGACCTCTTGGCGTTTGAGCGCGACATCAAGATCGGCTTCGCTGACGAGGCCGCGACCTACCAGGATTTCGCCTAGACGAATGCCCTGTTCTGTCATTGGGTTTTTCCACACACGGTTATTAGTCGCGATAATTCGGCGTGCGTTCAGGCGTCTGAGGTTGGTCGATCGATGGGAATCGTCAAGGCGGCGTCGTACTTAACAAATCGCGACAAAGGGCAGACCTCTCCGGAGGGACGTGATCAGCCGAATGCCAACATCGCGATGTCGGCCACAAACCCCAAGCCGGTCGCCACGCCAGTGATGAAGATCACGCGATTTTTGGTCATGCCGAGAAAGAAAATGATGGATCCCGGCATACCGAGCAACCGCCGATCGTGGTTAAACAAAAAAGCCTCTACATTCCGGCTGGTGTTGCCCCGGATTCCGGCCCGGCGCCGCTCGGCGGCGTGCAACGAGGGGTGGCCCATGCATTTGCGTTCGCGAATTCGGGTCGCCGCGATAGTGACCTTGCTGGTGCTCGCGGTGCCCTGGGCGATACCGGCCGCCGCGGCCGATATCGTCGTGTTCGCCGCGGCGAGCCTCAAGAACGCGCTCGACGATACAAACCGGCAATACCAGCGCGACACCGGCAAGCGGGCGACGATCTCGTACGGCGCGAGCTCCGCCTTGGCCCGGCAGATCGAGGCGGCGGCGCCGGCGGATTTGTTCATCTCAGCCGACCTCGACTGGATGAATTATGTCGCCGAACGCAAATTGATCAGGCCCGAAAGCCGCGCGAACCTGCTCGCCAACACCATCGTGTTGATCGCGCCAGCCGACAGCCCGGCGACGGCGACGATCGGGCCGAATTTCCCGCTCGCGGCGTTGCTCGGCGACGGCAGGCTGGCGATGGCCGACCCGATCGCGGTCCCCGCCGGCAAATACGCCAAGGCGGCGCTGGAAAGGCTCGGCGTATGGGGATCGGTCGTCGATCGCCGCGCCACGGCTGAGAACGTGCGCGCCGCGCTGTTGCTGGTCTCGCGCGGCGAGTGCCCGCTCGGCATCGTCTACAAGACCGACGCCGTGGCCGATCCGGGGGTCCGGATCGTCGCCGCTTTTCCGGCGGACACCCACCCGCCGATCGTCTATCCGATGGCGCTGGTCGCGGCCTCGACCCATCCGGACGCGGCCGGTTTCGCCGCCTATCTGCGCTCGCCGGCGGCGCGGGTCTTGTTCGAGAAGCAGGGGTTCACGGTGCTGGGTTCGGGGTCGACCCAGTGACCGATCCCGCCTATCCAATCACAGCAGGCCGAGCCCGCCCAGCGCGCCGGCGGTCAACAGCATCCAGAACGGGTTGAGCCGCGTCCGCAGCATCAGCACCGCCGCGGCGACCGTGACCGCGGCGGCTTGCCATTCCGCGTCGGCCGCCCGCGCCATCACCACGCCGCTGGCGACGACCAGCCCGGTGGTGACCGGGACCAAACCGTTGCGTACGACCCGCTGCCACGGCGCGTCGCGGAACCGGTCCCACAGGCGATAGGCGACGTAATACATCGTGCAGGGCGGCGCGAAGGTCGCCACCGCGCTGGCGATCGCCCCCGGAATTCCCCACACCTTCCAGCCGACGAACCCCATCATCAGGATCATGTTCGGCCCCGGTATCGACTGCGACATCGCGAAAAAATTGGAAAATTCCTGATCGGTCAGCCAGCCGTTCGTGGCGACGACAAAGTTGCGGACATCCGGCAGTACCGTCGGAAACCCGCCGAAACTCAGCGAGGACAGCACCGCGAGGTGCAGGATCAGGGCGAACAGCGCGGAGGGGCCGTGCATCACGGTCTCGCGCGTTCGACGCAGGCGACGGCGATGCCCAGCGGCACCAGACCGAACAGGACGACCAGCAAGGGCAGCGTGGTAAACGCCATCAGTCCTAGCGCGAGCGCGGCGAAGACGAGGGCCGCGGGACGGCGGCGATGCGGCATCAGCATCTTGATCCCGGTCGCGATCAACATGCCGGACGCGGCGGCGGTGAGGCCGCTGAGAATGTTCTGGAGCACCGGGAGGTGAGCGAACCGGAGGTACAGCACGCCAAGGGTCATGCCGATGATCCAGGGTATGACGAGAAATCCCGACAGCGACGCGATAGCGCCGGTGCCGCCGCGCAATTTCGCGCCGACACATACCGAGATGCCGACGACGTTCGGTCCCGGCATGAACTGGCACAGGCTGACGATATCGGCGAAATCCCGCTCGCTGATCCAGCGGCGCTGCTCGACGACGATGCGGCGCGACCACACCAGCCCGCCGCCACCGCCGGCGCCGCACAGCGAGACCGCGAGCAGCGCCAGGAACAGCGCGGCGAGCGAAACCGGCGGGGCGGGTGTCGGATCGTGCGCCGCCTCGGACATGCTCGACCTCCCGTTGCCCCGGGCGGCCATTCGCACCCCGACGCGAACCCCGAAATCCATTCTCCCCCGACAAGAGGGCGCGGTGCGGCCCTCCCTCGAAGCGCTAGCTCGCCTGGAGGGCGGCCTCCCTCGCCGGTTCGTCGAAGGCGCTGCTCGGCCAATCGAGGCCGTAATGCTCGCGCAATGTCTTGCCCGCGTATTCGGTGCGGAACAATCCGCGGCGCTGCAATATCGGGATCACCTCGGCGCTGAACACGTCGAGCATCGCCGGCAGAATCGGCGGCATGATGTTGAACCCGTCCGCCGCGCCGTCGGTGAACCAATCCTCGATCAGATCGGCGATCTGTTCCGGCGTGCCGGCCGCGGTGAAATGGCCGCGCGCGCCGGCGAGATAGGCGAGCACCTGGCGCAGGGTCGGCTTGTCGCGCCGCACCAGGTTCAGGATCACCTCGGTCCGGCTGCGCGCCGCCTCGACCGAGCCGGGATCGGGAAAATCCTCGGGCGACAGCGGGCGGTCGAGCGGCAGGTGCGAAAAATCATGCCCGCCGAACCGGCCCGACAGGCGCTTGCGCCCGACCTCGGGGTCCGCGAGCTCGTTGACCTCGCGTGCCATATGCCGCGCCTCGGTCTCGGTCGACGCGATCATCGGACTGAGACCCGGCAGGATCACCACCTGGTCGGGCGACCGCCCCTCTTCCGCCACCAGCGCCTTCAAATCGGCGTAGAATTCCTGGGCCGTCCGCTTTTCCAGATGGGCGGTGAACACGGCGTCGGCGTGCCGCGCGGCAAAGCGGCGGCCGGTGTCGGACGATCCCGCCTGCACCAGCACCGGCCGTCCTTGCGGGCAGCGCGGCATGTTGAGCGGTCCGGCCACCTGATAGTAGTCGCCCCGGTGATTGATCGGCCGGATGCGATCGGCCTTGGCGTAAATCCCGCCGGCGCGGTCGTCGACCACCGCGTCCGCGCCCCAGCTGTCCCACAATGCCTTGACGACGGTCATGAACTCCTCGCCGCGGGCATAGCGGTCGGCGTGGCTGACCTGGCCGGTGCCGCCGAAATTGCGCGCCGCCGTGGCCAGCCACGAAGTGACGATGTTCCACGCCACCCGCCCGTTGCTGATGTGATCGAGCGAGGCGAACTGCCGCGCGAGGTTGAACGGCTCGGTATAGGTGGTCGACGCCGTCGCGATCAGCCCGATCCGGCTTGTCGCCACCGCCACCGCCGCCAATACCGTGATCGGCTCGAGCCAGGTGCGCGCCGCCTGCGCCGCGTCCTCGCCAAGCGCGAGCTGGTCGGCGAGAAAGATCGAATCGAACCGCGCCTCCTCGGCCCGCCGCGCCAGATCCTGGAAGTAGCGGATGTCGGTCAGCGCCAGCGGCGACGAATCGGGGTGCCGCCACGATGCCTCGTGGTGCCCCCGGCTAGCGATGAACAGGTTGAGGTGCAGCTGCCGCTTCATCGCGCCTATCCTCGGTTCAACACGGACAAACCGGCGTCATCGCGAGCGCCGCGACGCACCCGCGATGCGTCGCGCGCTCGCGATGACAGCGAGTTGGATAGGCGATCAGGCGACCCGGTCGTAAGGGTAGCGCTTGACCCTCTCCATGTTGCGGCCTTCGATGCGGATCAGCTTGGTCGGGCCTTCCCGCCGCGGCGAGTGCAGGTCGCCCTCGTTGTAGAGATAGGCCGTGCCCGGGGTCAGAACGTAATCCTTGACCGGACGCGCCTGGCCGGGCTGGCCCTCGCCGGGGCGGGCGACCGGGAAATAGTCGGTCATCACGGTTTCGCCGCGCGCCTGGCCATAGATCGCCCAATACGGGCCGTGATCGTGCGGCTTGCTGTTGCTCGGCGCGTCGTGGTGCACATGCGCGAGGATGCAAAAGCCGAGTTCGCCATCCTCGTAGAGGATCTTGCGCGCGGGTACGTCGTCGGCGAGGTGGGTCGTGACGAAAGCATCGTCCTTCAACACCTCGCTTACCAACGCGCAGACCTGCTCGCGCCCCTTGGGGCTGGGATCGGCTTTGAGGATGCGGTGGCATTCTGCCGAGAACTGATCGAGGCTGTAGCCCATCGAAGAGACCTCCTGGGATGTTCCTGCGCGCCGATCGACCGGCGGATCGGCACGGCGAAATTCTAGCGCAGACGGCGCGCGTTGTATCTCCCATTGAGCGGGATACCGCCACTCCCGCGATGGCGTGGTCGGCGCGCGGACCCCGCTTACCGTCGCGGCCGGCGCAGAAACCCGGCGATCAGGCCGCCGACAACCAATACGCCCGCCACCGCGACCCCGATCAGCGCGGCGCCCAGCAGCAGCACCAGCGCCGCCGCGAAGGCGATTCCGAGCAGCAGCGCGGCGAGGATGACGCCGATCGGGCTCGGCCGCGCGATATAGATCCGGGCGGTATGGTGGGCACCGGTCGAGTTCCACCCCGGCGACATCCACACCCGCGTGCCGGCCGGCTCGGCCCCTGCCGGCTTGGCCCCTGGCGGAATGATCTCCGGTTCGGCTCGCGGCTGCTCGGGCTTTGGTGTCGGTCGCTGTTGCATCATATGATCCGGAGCAGGGGGTCCCGCTTGATGTGGGTCCGTGATGCGCGCGGAGCAATGCGGCCAATTGGGCGGCCAACCGGATGGAGGGATCGATGGCAAAGGGTATCCTGATCGCGGCGATGGACTTCACCACCTGCCCCGAGGACGAGTTCCACGACTGGTACGATCTGGAGCACGTGCCGGAGCGGCTGCGCATCCCCGGCTTTATCAACGCAGAACGTTGGATCGATGTCGGCAATCCGAAAATCTCGGTGGCGACCTACGATCTCGACCATGTCGGGGTATTGCAGAGCCCGCCCTACGCGGCGATCGCCGGGGCCAATTCATCGCCGTGGACCAAGCGCACCCAGCGTTTCCGCAAGAGCCTGATGCGCTACGAGGGCGAGCAGCTGTTTCCCGGCGACAAGGTCGCCGCCAAGGACGCCGCGGCGATCCTGCTGATCGCGATGAACGTCGCCCCCGAGCACGAGGCCGAGTTCAACGAGTGGTACAACACCGAGCACATCCCGGCGCTCGGCGGGGTCACGGGCACGTTGTCGGCCCGCCGCTACCGCGGCACCGGCGCTACCCAGCGCTACGCCGCGCTGTATCACCTCGCCGCGCCCGAGGTGGTGCGTTCGAGCGAGTGGCGGGCGGCGGCCGACACGCCGTGGACGCGAAAGCTGCGGCCGCATTTTCGCGACCATTTGCGCTTCGAGGCCCGGCGCTACACCCGCGCCGGCTGAAGCGGAAGCGGAGCCTACCCCGCGCCGAACATGTCCTGCGCCAGCACTTCGCGCACCGTGTCGAGGTCGAGCCGGTGGGCCGCGATCAGATCGGCGCTGTCGGCGACGATCTGGTCGATATCGCCGATCAGGCGCAGGCGCTTGTAGAGATCGGGGATGTGGATGCCCATGCTCTCGCCGATCAATTCCATGAAGTTCAGCAATTCGAACGACACCAGCGGCTGATAGGCGATCAGTTCGCGGTGACAGGCATGAAAGATCGAGGCGAAGGCGGTGACCCCGGCCTCGGCGGCGGCGCGGAACTCGCGTTCGCGCAATTCGGCCTTGAATTTCGGCAACACCGAGAGATGGCTGGCCTGGGTGCTGAGGATCGGCACGTCGAGCTCGACGAGTTCGAGGCCCGGGATGGCGCCCAGCACCCGCTTGACCGCCGCCATCACCCCCGGCAGCGCCGAGCGCTCCTGCAAGGCGACCCGCTTGTCGACCCGGTGGACGAAGAGCGGCCGCAGATCGTCGAGCCGCTCTGCGAAGAACTCGGCGAGCGGGTTCATGTCGAACGGCGCCGCGCCGAACGACTCCCGGTAGGCCGGCAGTGCGACCTCGGCGATCTGGATCTGGCAGCTCGGGCACCAGGCGACCACCCGCGACGCGCCCGGGCGGCTCAGCCGATCGATCGTGTTGTACGAGACGCGGCCGGCGGTCTTGGCGTCGCCGCGCTTGAATTGCTGGATGCCGCAGCACGCCGCGGTACCGCCCATGACCTCATACGACACGTTGAGCGCGTCGAGCACCTCGAGCACGAGCAATGCGATGTGCGGCGTCTTGATCACGTTGCAGCCAGTGTAAAAGACGATATCCGGCGCGGCGGCGTATTCCTCGGCCGCGCGCAACGGCGGGGCCACCCGCGCCAATACCTCGGGCGCGAGCTGCAACCTGGAGATCACCCGCGTCCCGCGTCCCATCGTGTTGAAATACTCGTTGGCCGCGCGGCGCACGGTATCGTCGCCGAGCTTCGCCTTGGCCGCGATCCGCGCCATGTTGACCATGAAGCGCGGGTTGACGCCGTAATCGCAGGCGGGGATGCACTTGCCGCTGTTGGTGCAGACCTGCGCCCACCGTTCGGCGTCCTTGGTGCCCGGCCCGCCGGCGAGCAGGTCGAGGATGCCGCCGACGATCGCCGGCGCGTTGGCCGCGTTTGGGCCGAGATCGATCCCGGCCGGCTCGACCATCGGGCAGGCGGCGACGCATTTGCCGCAGCGCGTGCACGCGTCGAGGATGTCGTCGACCCGCCCGTGCAGCGCGTCGAGAAAGGACACCGCGGCCTGCTCTGCCATTACCGGCCCTCCCGGCGCGCTATGAGGACGACCGGGCGCGCGAGCGGGTCACCGATTTGATCGGGTTCGGCGGCCGCCCGGACATCTCCGCGATCTTGCGGTCCTGCGCCTCGATATAGGGCTTGGCGACGGCGTCGCCATCGAACCCCGCCAGTTCCGCGCTCGGCACCTTGCGGTTCGAGCTGCGCGCGCCGTCCTCGTAAACGACGTCGAACATCGTGAATTCAGCGACGTGGCGCACCTTATCGCGTCTGGCCATGGGCGACTCCCGAAATTAGGCGGCGAAAAATTGGCGATTGCTGGTAGCACGCCCAACGCCATATAACACGTCGGAACATTTCTGCGTCATGGTGAGCGCTCTCTGACTGGTCCGGACACGGTGCCGGAGCGGCGGCAGAGTTGCTTATGTCCGCCACAAGGAGGCTATCGATGAGTTTTCGGCCGTTGCATGACCGCGTGGTGATCCGCCGCGTCGCCCAGGAAGAGAAGACGCGGGGCGGGATCTTCATTCCCGACACCGCGCAGGAAAAGCCGATGGAAGGCGAGGTCGTCGCGGTCGGCCCGGGATCGCGCGGCGAGGACGGCAAGCTCGTGCCGCTCGACGTGAAGGCGGGCGATCGCGTCCTGTTCGGCAAATGGTCGGGCACCGAGGTCAAGCTCGACGGGGAAGAGCTGATCATCATGAAAGAATCCGACCTCATGGGCGTCATCGTCAGTTAACCGGGAGACAATCATGGCTGCCAAAGACATTCGCCTCAGCACCGACGCGCGCGACCGGATGCTGCGCGGCATCGAGATACTGGCCGACGCCGTCCGCGTGACCTTGGGTCCCAAGGGCCGCAACGTCGTCATTGATAAATCGTTCGGCGCGCCGCGCATCACCAAGGACGGCGTGACCGTCGCCAAGGAAATCGAGCTCGCCGACAAGTTCGAGAACATGGGCGCGCAGATGGTCAAGGAAGTCGCCAACAAGACCAGCACCGAGGCTGGCGACGGCACGACGACGGCGACCGTCCTCGCCCACGCGATGGTACGCGAAGGCGTCAAGGCCGTCGCCGCGGGCCTCAACCCGATGGACCTGAAACGCGGCATCGATCTCGCGGTCGAGGCGGTCGTCGCCGACATCGAGAAGCGGTCGAAAAAGGTCTCGACCAACGCCGAGATCGCCCAGGTCGGCACGATCTCGGCCAATGGCGATTCCGAGATCGGCCAGATGCTGGCCGAGGCGATGAAAAAGGTCGGCAACGAGGGCGTTATCACGGTCGAGGAAGCCAAGAGCCTCGAAACCGAGCTCGACGTGGTCGAGGGCATGCAGTTCGACCGCGGCTACCTGTCGCCGTACTTCGTCACCAACGCCGAGAAGATGATCACCGAGCTCGACGACGCCTACATCCTGCTGCACGAGAAGAAACTATCGAGCCTGCAGCCGCTGTTGCCGATCCTCGAAGCGGTGGTGCAAAGCGCCCGGCCGCTGTTGATCATCTCGGAGGACATCGAGGGCGAGGCGCTGGCGACCCTGGTCGTCAACAAATTGCGCGGCGGGCTCAAGGTCGCGGCGGTCAAGGCGCCCGGTTTCGGCGATCGTCGGAAGGCGATGCTCGAGGATATCGGCGTGCTGACCGGCGGTCAGGTGATCAGCGAGGACCTCGGCATCAAGCTCGAGAACGTCACCCTCGAGATGCTCGGCCGCGCCAAGAAACTCAGCATCGACAAGGAAAACACGACAATTATCGACGGCGCCGGCAGCAAGGACGACATCGCCGCCCGGGTCGCCCAGATCAAGGCGCAGATCGAGGAAACCACCTCGGAATACGACAAGGAGAAGCTTCAGGAGCGGCTCGCCAAGCTCAGCGGCGGCGTCGCGGTGATCCGGGTCGGCGGGTCGAGTGAGGTCGAGGTCAAGGAAAAGAAGGACCGCGTCGACGACGCGATGCACGCGACCAAGGCCGCGGTCGAGGAGGGCATCGTCCCCGGCGGCGGCGTCGCGCTACTATACGCGTCGCGCGTGCTCGCCGGGCTCACCCCGGCCAACAACGACCAGAAGGTCGGCATCGACATCGTGTTCAAGGCGATCCAGGCGCCGGCGCGGCAGATCGCCGAGAATGCCGGGGTCGAGGGCTCGGTCGTGGTCGGCCGGCTCGCCGACAAGAACGACCCGAACTACGGTTACGACGCGCAATCGGGCCAGTACACCGACATGGTCGGCGCCGGCATCATCGACCCGACCAAGGTCGTCCGGGTGGCGTTGCAGGACGCCGCCTCGGTCGCCGGATTGCTGATCACCACCGAGGCGATGGTCGCGGATCGGCCCGAGCCGCCGGCGGGCGGGGGAGCACCGCACGATCACGGCATGCACGGCATGGACTACTAGCGCCGCTCTGCCGGCGCGACAGGCAAAAGAAGGCCCCGGCATCCCGGGCTCGTCCAACGTGTCGGGCCCGGGCGGGGCTTTCCCACCAGGCGGCGCCATGTCGGGCCGCCGCGACCACACACGGGCTCCGCCGGCGGCGACTTGCCGGTTATGGGCCAACAGTATTTGCGCCAGCCGACGAAAGGTCAGGACGGAGATGCAAGTCTATGTGCGCGATAACGACGTCAACGCCGCGCTTCGCGTCCTCAAGAAAAAGATGCAGCGCGAAGGCACCTTTCGCGAGATGAAGCGGCGGCGCTCGTACGAAAAGCCCTCGGAGCGCCGCGCGCGCGAAAAGGCCGAGGCGATCCGCCGGCACCGCAAGACCTTGCGCAAGCGGATGGAGCGCGAGGGTTATTGATGCGAATGGCGGGTTTGATCCTATCGTGACCGAGGAGAGCACCCAGCTATCGTCGCCCGCGATCGAGCGGGCCGAGGCGCGCGGCAACCTCACCGACGATACCGGGCGTACCGACGACACGGCCCGGCTGTATCTGCGCGAGATGCGATCGGTGCCGCTGCTGTCTCGCGAGGGCGAGATCGCGATCGCCAAGCGCATCGAGGCTGGTCACGAGATGATGATCGGCGGCATCTGCGAAAGCCCGCTGACCGCGCGCGCGGTCATGGGTTGGCGCGACGCGCTCAACGAAGGCAAATTGCGCTTGCGCGACATCCTCGATCTCGACGCCGCGTATCGCGCCGCCGGGTTCGGGCAGATCGACGCGGTCGCGGAGTTGGCCCTTGTTCCCGGTCCGCCGACGGGCGCCCCCCCGGGCGCGGATGATGTCGCCCCGTTTGCCGCGGAACTCGGCGGCGAGGAGGACGAGGGCGACGATGCCTCGATCTCGCTCGCCGCGATGGAAGCCCAACTGCAGCCGGGCGCGGTCGCGAGTTTCGACGCGCTCGCCGATATCCACCGGACCTTGCACCGATTGCAGGACCGGCGCGTCGCGGCGTTGCACAAGGGCGAGGAATTGCCGCGCGCCACCGAGCGCCGCTACGACAAGCTCAACGGCGAGTCGATCGCGCTGCTCGGCCGGGTGCGGCTCAATAACGCGCGCGTCGAGCACCTGGTCGAGCAGCTCTACGACCTCAATCGCCGCCTCGTCGCGGAGGAGGGCAGGCTGTTGCGCCTGGCCGAGGGTTCCGGCGTCAAGCGCCCGGAATTCCTGCAATATTATGTCGGCCACGAACTCGCCCCCGATTGGCTGGCACGGGTCGCCCTGTTGCCGGGACGCGGCTGGGCGCGGTTCGCCGAAAAGCACGAGATCGTCGCCGGGCACCGCGGCGCGATCGCCCGGATCGCCGGCGAAGCCAAACTGCCGATCGGCGAGTTCCGCCGCGTCGTGCAGACCGTGCAGCGCGGCGAGCGCGAGGCCAGCCGGGCGAAAAAGGAGATGGTCGAGGCCAATCTTCGCCTCGTCATCTCGATCGCCAAGAAATACGCGACCCACGGACCGCAATTCCTCGACCTGATCCAGGAGGGGAATATCGGGCTGATGAAGGCGGTCGATAAGTTCGAGTACCGCCGCGGCTATAAATTCTCGACCTACGCCACCTGGTGGATCCGCCAGGCGATCACCCGCTCGATCGCCGACCAGGCGCGCACGATCCGCATCCCGGTGCACATGATCGAGGCGATGAAGCAGTTGTTGAGAGCCTCGCGGCAGATGCTGCACGAGATCGGCCGCGAGCCGACCCCGGAGGAGCTCGCCGACAAACTGGCGATCCCGTTGGACAAGGTGCAGCGGGTGCTGAAGATCGCGCGCGAGCCGATCAGCCTCGACATGCCGATCGGCGAGGATGGCGATGCCCGCCTCGGCGACCTGATCGAGGACGAGAGCGCGGTGACGCCGCTCGATTCGGCGATCCACGCCAATCTACGGGTTGCCACGACCGAGGTGCTGGCCTGCCTGACCCCGCGCGAGGAGCGCATCCTGCGCATGCGCTTTGGCATCGGCATGGATTCAGACCACACGCTGGAAGAGGTCGGCCAGCAATTCTCGGTCACGCGGGAGCGCATCCGCCAGATCGAGGCCAAGGCCCTGCGCAAGCTGACCCAGCCGCAACGCTCGCGCAAACTGCGCAGCTTTCTCGACCTGTGAGTTAGGCGGCGCCGAGCCGCTGCGCCAGGGTCGCTCAAGCGCTCTCGGCCCGCCTTCGAACTGCCTCAGCAGTTCGCCACGGCGAAGCGCCGGGCCGGGGTGGTGTCGCGACCGCGCGGTGCCGGGCTCTTGCGGCGATCCCCGACATGCCTCGCCATCTGCGCGAGATGGGCGGCGACGGGGTGCCGTGGTTCGCGGCGGACCGCGCGACCCTCGCCCGCCTGCGGTTCACTCCGCCGACCGCGCTCGCCTGACATCAGCCGGCGCAGCGCGTCGCGTCCGCGCGACAGTCGCGAGCGCACCGTCCCGACCGGGATTCCAAGCACGTCGCCGACCTCCTCGTAGCGCATCCCTTCCAGTCCGACGAGCAGGATCACGGCGCGCTGCTCCTCGGGCAGCCTGGCCAGCGCCCGGTCGAGGTCGCGCAGTTCGAGCCGCTTGTCCTGGTTGGGTGCGCGAGTTAGCAACGGCTCGGATTCGCTGAGCTCGACCGCCGCGCCGGCGCGCACCGCCCGACGGACGTGGTTGACGTGCTGATTGTGCAGTATGGTAAACAACCAAGCGCGCAGATCGGTGCCCTCCTGCCACAAATGCGATTTGGCAAGGGCGCGGGCGAGACAATCCTGCACCAGATCGTCGGCCGCCGCGACATCGCGGACCAATGCCCGCGCATAACGCCTCAGGCGCGGAATCTCGGCTTCGATACCCTGGTAGATGTCTGCCATAAGGAACTCCTCCCGCTGGCTGGCGACCGGCCCCCAGGACCGGTCTGGATGACTGATACGCTACCGTCCGGGTGTAATCGGATGATGGCAAGGAAACCGGTTTCGTGTAAGAAATTGTAACCATGTGTGTTGGGCAGCATCTTTCGCGGGATCGGGATTTGGGTCGCTTTGATCTCGTTCGGCCGGCGGCCGAGGCAGGCGGGATCGGCCCGCGATGAACGATCTCGGCCACATCCTGATCGTCGACGACGATCGAGATGTCTGCGATGTCGTCCAGGAATACCTTGCCGGCGAGGGCTACCGCGTCTCGATCGCGCAAAACGGCGGCGACATGCGCCGGTCGTTGGCGCAGGCTCCGGTCGACCTCGTCATTCTCGATCTGATGCTGCCCGGCGAGGACGGTCTCAGCCTCGCCCGTTCGCTGCGCAACGAATCCGGGTTGGGGATCGTGATGCTGACCGGCCGCACCGATATCGTCGATCGCATCATCGGCCTCGAGATGGGCGCCGACGATTATCTGCCAAAGCCGTTCAACCTGCGCGAATTGCTGGCGCGGGTGAAAAGCGTGCTGCGCCGGATCCAACAGCAGACCGGCGACAAACCGGTCTTGCCGCGCTCTAAGGCGCGTTTTTCCGGCTGGGAATTCGATCTGGCGAGCCGCGAACTGACCTCGCCCTTGGGTGAGGAGGTACGCCTGACCACCGGCGAGTTCGACCTGCTCTCCGCCTTCGTCAACAACGCCAACCAGGTATTGTCTCGCGACCGGCTGCTCGACCTGGCGCGCAACCGCGAGGCCGGGCCGTTCGACCGGACCATCGACGTGCAGGTCGGCCGGCTGCGCCGCAAGCTCGAGACCGACCCGCAAAAGCCGACCCTGATCAAGACGGTGCGCGGCGGCGGCTACATCTTCACCCCGCCGATCGAGGTGGATTGACCGTTTGATGTCGAGGCGGCCTTCTGCGTCGTTCGTCCAATTCTCAAACCCAGGCCGCTACACCGTCAGATAGCCGCGCACCGCGGTCTCGTCCATGTCGCTGCCGCGCCCGGACAGCACGACCTCGCCGCGCTGCATCACGACATAGGCGGCGGCGAGATCGCGGGCGAAATCGAAATACTGCTCGACTAATAGGATCGCCATGTCGCCGCGCTCGACCAGGCGTTCGATGACCCGGCCGATATCCTTGATGATCGAGGGCTGGATGCCTTCGGTCGGCTCGTCGAGGATGAGCAGGCTCGGCCGCATCACCAGCGCGCGGGCGATCGCCAGTTGCTGCTGCTGGCCGCCCGACAGATCGCCGCCGCGCCGGCCGAGCATGTCCTTCAATACCGGGAACAGCGCGTAGATCTCGTCCGGCACGTGGCGCAGGCTGCGGGGCAATATCGCGAAACCGGTTTCCAGGTTTTCCAATACCGACAGCCGCAGAAAGATCTCGCGCCCCTGCGGCACCAGCGCGAGGCCGGCGCGCGCCCGCTCGTGCGGCGGCAGATGCGTCAGATCGCGATCGTCCCAGCGGACCCGGCCCGAGCGGATCGGGTGCAGGCCAAAGATCGCCCGCAGCAGGCTGGTCTTCCCGACCCCGTTGCGGCCGAGGATGCAGGTGACCTCTCCCTTTTTCGCGGTCAGCCCGACCCGGCGCAAGGCGTGGCTCGCGCCGTAATAAAGATCGACCGCCTCGACCGCCAGCATCGCCTATTCCCCTGCCGTCATCCCAGCGCAGGCCGGGATGACGAGAGTTAAGTCGCGCATCGCCTCCGGTCCTATCGCCCGAGATAGACTTCGATCACGCGCGGGTGGTTCTGCACGTGGTCGATCGAGCCTTCGGCCAAAACCGAGCCCTCGTGCAACACCGTGACCTTCGCCCCGAGGCTGCGCACGAACGCCATGTCGTGCTCGACGACGACGATCGTGCGATCGCGCGCGAGGTCGAGGATCAGCGCGGCGGTCTCCTCGGTCTCGCGGTCGGTCATGCCGGCGACCGGCTCGTCGAGCAATAACAGGCTGCGGTCGTGGATCAGCAGCATGCCGATTTCGAGCCATTGCTTCTGGCCGTGGCTCAGCGCGCCGGCCGGCAGGGCGCTGCGCTCGCCGAGGCCGATGCGGTCGAGGGTGGCGGCGATGCGTTCGCGTCGCTCGCCGGTCAGCGAGGCGAACAGCGTGCGCCAGATGCCGCGGCTGTCGGCGAGCGACAGTTCGAGGTTTTCGAACACGGTCAGGTTCTCGAACACGGTCGGGCGCTGGAATTTGCGGCCGATGCCGAGATTGGCGATCGCAGCCTCGTCGAGCCGGGTCAAATCCTCGTTACCGCGGAAAAACACCTCGCCCTCGTCGGGCCGGGTCTTCCCGGTGATCACGTCCATCATCGTCGTCTTGCCGGCGCCGTTCGGCCCGATGATCGTGCGCAATTCGCCCTGCTCGACCACCAGCGACAATTCGTTCAGCGCCTTGAACCCGTCGAAACTGACGGTGACCCCGTTCAGATAGAGCAGCACGTCGGCCGCCGGGCGGGACGGGGCCAAGGGTTCCGGAGCCACGGTCACGCGCGTTCCTCGGCCGGCTTTTCGGCCGGGGCGGCCGGCTCCGGCGATGTCCGCCGCCAGTTCAGCTGGCGCACCAGCCCGACGATCCCGCGCGGAAACACCAGGGTCGACAGCACGAACAACCCGCCCAGCACGAACAGCCACAGTTCCGGCACCGCGCTGGTCAGCCAGGTCTTCGCCAGATTGATCGCGCCGGCGCCGATCGCCGCGCCGATCAGGGTCCCACGCCCGCCGACCGCGACCCAGATCGCGATCTCGATCGAATTGGCGGGCGAGAACTCGCTCGGGTTGATGATGCCGACCTGCGGCACGTAGAGCGCGCCGGCCAGCCCCGCGAGCACCGCCGACACGGTGAACACGAACAATTTGGCGCGGGTCGCCGAATAGCCGAGAAACCGCACCCGGCTCTCGGCGTCGCGCAATGCCAGCAACACCCGGCCGAGCTTTGACGTCGTGATGAACCGGCAGATCAGATAGGCGAGGCCGAGCCCGATCGCGGAGGCGATGTAGAGGCCGACCCGGGTCGCCGGTAGGTGCAGATCGTAGCCGAGCAGGTCCTTGTAATCGGTCAGCCCGTTATTGCCGCCGAACCCCATGTCGTTGCGGAAGAACGCCAGCCACAGCGCATAGGTCATCGCCTGGGTGATGATCGACAGATAGACCCCGGTGACACGCGAGCGGAAGGCGAGCCAGCCGAATACGAAGGCGAATACTCCCGGCACCAGCAGCACCATCGCCATAGCGTAGGAGAAATGGTCGAACCCCCACCAGAACCACGGCAATTCCTGCCAGTTCAGGAACACCATGAAATCGGGCAGCACTGGGTTCTGATAGACCCCGCGGGTGCCGATCTGTCGCATCAGGTGCATGCCCATGCAATAGCCGCCGAGCGCGAAAAACGCGCCGTGGCCGAGGCTGAGAATGCCGGCGTAGCCCCAGATCAGATCGAGGCTCAGCGCTAGGATCGCGTAGCACAAATACTTCCCCAATAGCGGCACCAGATAATCCGGCACCGCCAGCGCCGAATCCGGCGCCACCCAGCGGTTCAGAGCCGGCACCGCCAACACCAGCACCAGCCCGCAGGCGACGAACCACGCCCAGAACCGCAGTTTCCACGCGCCGCCGCTATCGGGCGAGGCGAGCAGCATCGCCTACCCTTCCGCGTCGGCGGTACGGCCCTTGAGCGCGAACAGGCCGCGCGGGCGCCGCTGGATGAACAGGATGATCGCCACCAAGACGACGATCTTGCCGAGGATCGCCCCGGCGACCGGTTCGAGGAACTTGTTGACGATGCCGAGCGACAGCGCCCCGACCAGGGTCCCGAGCAGATTGCCGACCCCGCCGAACACGACGACGAGAAAGCTGTCGACGATATAGATCGTGCCCAGATTGGGGCTGACATTGCCGATCTGACTCAACGCCACCCCGGCCATCCCGGCGATGCCCGAGCCGAGGCCGAAGGTCAGCGCGTCGACCCGAGCGGTGCGGATGCCCATCGCGGCGGCCATGTCGCGGTTCTGCGTCACCGCGCGCATGTGCAGGCCAAAGCTGGTGCGGTTGAGCAGCCACGCCAGCGCGCCGAGCACGACAAAGCAAAAGACGATGATGGTGATCCGGTTCCAGGTCACGTTGAAACCGCCGATCACGTCGAACCCGCCGGTCATCCAGCTCGGGTTCGACACCTCCTTGTTGGGCGAGCCGAAGATCGAGCGCACCGCCTGCTGCAGGATCAGGCTGACCCCCCAGGTCGCCAGCAGGGTTTCGAGCGGCCGCCCATAGAGAAAGCGGATTAGGCAGCGCTCCAGGATCACCCCGAGCAGTCCCGCGAACAGAAACGCGATCGGCACCGCGACCACCAGGTAGCCGTCGATCCAGCCCGGCGGCAGAAAGCCGCGGAACACCTGCTGCACGACAAACGCGACATAGGCGCCGACCATGATCATCTCGCCATGCGCCATGTTGATCACCCCCATCACGCCAAAGGTGATGGCGAGACCGATCGCGGCCAGCAGCAGGATGCTGCCGAGGCTGATGCCCTGGAACAGATTGGCGGCGAGACCGGTCAGCTGCAGCCGCCTGCCGATCGAGGCCAGCGCCGCGTCGGCGGCTTTTTTCAGATCGGGATCGAGATCGGCCCGGGCGCGGTATTGATCGAGCAGGTTCTTGACCTGCGGATCGGTGGTCGCGCCGAGCACCCCGATCGCGGCGGATTGCTCCTCCTTGCTGCCGACCAGCAATTGCGAGCCAAACAGCGAGCGCCGCATCGCGTCGCGCACCGCCGCGTCCTGCTCGGCCGCCAAGGCGCGTTCGAGCAATTTGGCGGTGTCCGCCGAGGGGTGTTTCAGCGCGTCCTCGGCCGCGGCGAGCCGCCGGTCGCGGTCGGGACTGAACAGGGTCAGCGCGCCGAGCGCCGCCTCGATGCGGCCGCGCAGGCGGTTGTTGACGATGACCCGGTCGAGCGCGTCGCGATCGAGGCCGGTCGCCTCCGCGCCGGTGGCGGCGTCGAGCAGCTTGCTGGTGCCGCCGGCGCTGATGACCAGGACGACCCGCCCGTCGGGGGCGGTGCGGATGCGATCATCGCCGAGCGCCTGCAATATCGGCACGGCGCGCGGATCGCCGAGCTTGCCGAGCCCGACGATCGCGGCTTCCTTGGCGGCGAATCCGTCGCCGCCAAGCCCGGCGACCAGCGTGGCGAAATCATCCGCCCGCGCCGGCGACGGCGCGCCGACGAGGACAACGAAAAGCGCCCCAAGACTGATCAAACGGCGGATCATCGGACGATCCCGTAGGCCGAACCCAGCGACAAAGCAAGCGCACTCCCGGGGATTGCCTCAATTCGAGGTTGGACGACCGCCACCCCGCGTCCTTCGAGACAGCCGCTCCGCGGCTTCCCCATGATGACGTGGTTCCTCAAATGCCGCGCGCGGCTTTCCGTCATCCTGAGGGCCCGCCAAGCGGGCGTCTCGTAGGCCGCTGGAGGCCGATGCCGCCAACCCACCCCCCACCCCGTCTCTGGGGTGGGAGGGGGCGGGGTCGCGCCTACTTGGCGCCGAACTTGGGCGCGGTGCAGTTGCCGCAGACCCAGGGGTAGGTCCAATCGGCGATCTTGCCCTTGTCCTCGGGCAGGAACGGGCTCCATGCGTCGGCCTTGATCGGGGCCTTGGTCTGCCACACCACGTCGAACTGCGCGTCCGGACGAATTTCGCCGATCATCACCGGCTTCGACAGATGATGGTTGGTGTTCATCACCTCGATCGGGCCGCTCGGCGCCTGCACCTTCTGGCCGTACATCGCCTGCCGCACCGCGTCGACATCGGTGGTGCCGGCCTGCTGCACCGCCTGCACCCACATCTTGAAGCCGATATAATGGGCTTCCATCGGGTCATTGGTCACGCGCTTGGGGTTCTTGATGAACTCCTTCCACTGCTTGATGAAGGCGTCGTTGGTCGGGTTCTTGACCGACTGGAAGTAGTTCCACGCCGCCAGATGGCCGACCAGGTTCTTGGTATCGATGCCGGCGAGCTCCTCTTCGCCGACCGAGAACGCCACCACCGGAATATCGGAAGCCTTGATGCCGGCATTGGCCAGTTCCTTGTAGAACGGCACGTTGGCGTCGCCATTGATGGTCGACACCACGCCGGTCTTCTTACCGGCGGCGGCGAATTTCTTGATCTCGGCGACCTCGGTCTGCCAGTCGGAGAACCCGAACGGGGTATAGTTGACGCGGATGTCGGCCGCCGCGACGCCCTTCGACTTCAGAAAGGCCTCGAGGATCTTGTTGGTGGTGCGCGGATAGACGTAGTCGGTGCCCTCGAGCACCCAGCGTTTGACGTTGCCGCCCTCGGCGCTCATCAGGTACTCGACCGCCGGGATCGCCTGCTGGTTCGGCGCGGCGCCGGTGTAGAACACGTTGCGCGAGCTTTCCTCGCCCTCGTACTGCACCGGGTAGAACAGCAGCCCGTTTAATTCCTCGAACACCGGCAATACCGATTTGCGCGACACCGAGGTCCAGCACCCGAACACCACCGCGACCTTGTCCTTGGACAACAGATCGCGCGCCTTTTCGGCGAATAGCGGCCAGTTCGAGGCCGGGTCGACCACCACCGCCTCCACCTTCTTGCCGAGCAGCCCACCCTTTTTATTCAGATCGTCGACCATCATCAGGATGGTGTCCTTGAGGGTCGACTCGCTGATCGCCATCGTGCCCGACAGCGAGTGCAACACCCCGATCTTGATCGTCTGGGCCGAGGCGGTCGCCGCCAGCGTCACCATCGCGCCCGCGACGAGCGCCGCGCGATATATCCCCTGCCATGTCCCCTGAATGAGCGTCATCTCTCCCTCTCTCCCTGCGACTGCGCGGCGGTTGGACCAACCGGCATGCCCGAGGGAGCAAGATCGAGGCCAAGGACGCCGCCAGGATCACGATCTTAGCGGCCGCGCTGATAGAAGAGAATATGCCTAAATAATAGGCATATTCTTGGCGTGATTATGACCACCGGGGACCTCCCGGCGACTGCGTATACGATCTACCCGCCGGCTAGTATCCTGCGCGGTCGCAATGGAGGCAGGGATGACCGACAGCGACGCCGTGCTCGCCGCCAATCTTGAGTTCTACCGCGCCTTCACGACCCGCGACCTCGCCGCGATGGACGCGCTGTGGGCGCGCGCCGCGCCGGTCGCCTGCATCCACCCGGGCTGGCCGGCATTGGCCGAGCGCGACGCGGTGATGCAGAGCTGGCACGGCATCCTCGCCAATCCCGACGCCCCGCGCGTCACCTGCTACGACGAGCGCGTGTTCCTCTACGGCGACACCGCCCTCGTGGTGTGCGAGGAGGAACTCGACGGCGGCACCCTGGTCGCCAGCAATTTCTTCGTGCGCGAGGACGGCGAGTGGCGCATCGCCCACCACCAGGCCAGCCAGCTCGTCGCCCGCCGCCCCCAGGGCCGCCCCCCGGAAGATCGCCGCCCGTCGCGGCTGAATTAGGGGCGTGTAACTCCCTGTCCCCGCACGCGGGGCGAGGGAGTTTTTATCAATTCAACCGTCGATACGCCCGGAACCGGTCGCGCTGGTATTCGGCGAGGGCCTCGCGCGAGGCTTCGTACGCGGCATGCACCTCCGTGAGCCGGCCGGCGGTCTCGGCGTCGAGCCGCCCGTCCCACCGCTCCGGGCGAAAGCGGCGCTGGAACGCGGCCAACGCCACGGCCTCGTCGCCGGGCACCACCTCGTAGCCGATGCGGGCGAGGTCGGCGTAGCCGCGGGCGCGGGCGATGATGCCGACCCCGCGGCCGCGCCGGCGCGGCAGAGCGGCGTCCGGCTCGGGCCACAGCCCGATCCCGGCGCGGGCGAGGCGCGGCCAGTCGAACAATTCGCCGGGGTCGACCTTGCGGTCCGGCGCGATGTCGGAGTGGCCGACCACCCGGTGCGGCGGGATCGCGTGGCGCGCGATCAGATCGCGGCACAGCGCCTCGACCGCGTCCATCTGCGCCTCGGGGAACCGGCGATAGCCCCCTTCGTGGCCGGGATTGGCGATCTCGACCCCGATCGACACCGCGTTGAGGTCGCGCCCGCCCTCCCAGAACGACACCCCGGCGTGCCACGCGCGCCGCGCATCCGGCACCAGCCGCCACACCGCGCCATCCTCCTCGACCAGATAATGCGCGCTGACCTTCGCCGCCGGGTCGCACAGCCGGTCGAGCGCCGCCTCGGCGCTCTGCATCCCGGTGTAGTGCAGCACCAGCATGTCGACGCGGGGAGCCGCGCCCGGGATCTCGCCGCGGCTGTCGTGGTTGGGCGACGGCCGCTCGCGGATCGCGGCCAGACCGGAGCCGGAGAGGCTCATCCCGGCAGCGGCTTGACCAAGAGGTCGTGCGCGGCGTTGATGCGCGCGACCCGGGTGGTGGCCAGCGCGACGCATTCGGGCGGCAGGCCTTGGGACATCAGCAGATCGGGATGGTTTTCGCGCACCAGCCGGCGATAGGCGGCGCGGATGTCGTCGGGCGAGGCGTCGCGGGCGAGGCCGAGGATCGCGTGCGGGTCCTCGCCGTGCTCGGCCTCGGTGCCGAGATAGATCACCCGGATGCGGGCGTATTCGTGCCCCTCGAAGCCGAAATGCCCGGCGACCTCGCGCAGGTAATCGTCCTCGGCCTGGCACACCTGGCCGTCGGCGAGGGCGATGTGGAACAGCCCGCCGAGCAGATCTTCCAGCACCGCGCGATTGCCGGCGAACAGCCGCCCGATCTGGCGGGCATAGCTGTCGAACCCGGCGGTGCTCTTGCGCGCCAGGTCGAAGATCAGCCGGACATGCTCCTCCTCGCCCGGCGGCACCTGGAACACCTCGCGAAAGGCGGCGACCTCGTCGCGGGTGACGACCCCGTCGGCTTTCGCCATCTTGGCGCCGAGCGCGATTGCCGCGATCGTGAAGGCGACGCGCCGCCGCGGGTCGTCCGCCAGATGGTCGGGATCGACGTGCTGCGGATGCAAATGCGGGAGATGCCCGGCGATGCGTTCGAGCAGCGCGCCGAGCGGGCCGCCAAACGACAGCTCGCGGGCGCCGGTGATGATGCGGCCGATGACGCTCATGGCGGCGAGTTTACCCGATTGCGGGGCGCGCCGGGTAGCCTTACCGGTCTGAACTTGTCGTGAGCGGCCGGGCCATCAGCACCTCGTCGCAATACCGGCCATCCTCCTTCAATGCGTTCTTTTCGATTCCGTATTCGATGAACCCGAGCCCGGTGTACAGCTGGCGCGCCCGCGCATTGTCGGCGACCACGGTCAGTTGGACGATCTCGACCTGGCCGCCGGCGTGGTCGATCACCGCCTCGACCAGCCTCCGGCCGATCCCGGCCCGGCGCGAATCGGGCCGCACATACATGCCCCACAGCATGCCCTTATGCGCGCGCTTCTGTCCCTGCTGGATGTAGAACCCGGCGACGCCGACGATGTTCCCGTCGCCGAACGCGCCGAACACCGCCGACCCGTCGGCATCGTCGAGGCGGTCGGCGAACCAGCTCAGCGGCCGGAAATTCTCGGCCGCGAAGGTGCTGCCGAACGCCCACGCCTCCTGTTCGAGCCCGGCCAGGCGGATCGCGCGGTACAGCGCGGCGTCGGCCGGCACCAGCCGGCGCAATTCGACCCGCGCGCTAGCGACATCGGCGACGCTCATCCTCCCGCTCCCTCGTTGGGCCGCCGCCCATCCTCGACCCCATCCCGGTCCGTCTTATTCCACAGGTCACTTTTGGCGTCGGATTCCTCGCGTTTCCGCCTCATCTCCTCGACAGATTTCAGGGTGTTCTCCAAGTATTCACCGTACTCCCATTCCGGTTTTATTTCTTCGACGCCGTGCTTTTTCCGTAGATCGACCGCGAGTTTCCACGCGTCCAACCCACGCTTCGCCGCCTGCTCATCGAGTGTCTCGCCTAGTCTTTCTTCAATGTAGTAGCTGATGCCTCGAATTTCGCTTTGGCTTTCTTGCACCCGGTTCCGCAAGCCCAAACAACGACCCGCCAACTTCCGATCGATCGCTCGCCAGCCATCCCCGTCATCGGGATATGCGCCGATTTCAGGCAGCACGACCGACCAAGCTGGGTATTCTTCGTCCTGCGGCTCTTCGGCGTTGTGATTGTCTTGGACGAAGTTCGCGCAGGCCCACGCGAAATTTTCCAGCACCACTGCCAGCCGCATTGCCATGTAGGCCGCCTGCTTCTTCCGTTGGCGATAATCTCGGATGACAGGAAATAGGATCTGAACGCATGCGGAAACGAGCGCAGAGCCGATGCCTGCGCCTATGATCGTTCTGATGATAGAAGGCCAATCCGAATCCATCGTCAACGCCCCGGCTGTTCAAGTGGAAGCGCCTTGGCAAGCCCTCCCGTCTTAGCAAGCGCCGCGCCCAGCCAGCAAGGCGAGCCTCCGCGGCGCTTCTGATCCCCGCCGGCCCGCCCTATGATCGCGGCGGCGGGGCGAAGAAGCCCGGAGGCGACGGATGCGGCGTTTCGATGCGATCGTGATCGGCGGCGGGCTGGTCGGCTCGGCGATCGCCTATGGCCTCGCCCGCGCCGGGCTAAAGACCGCGCTGGTCGACGAGGGCGATGTCGCGTTTCGCGCCTCGCGCGGCAATTTCGGGCTGGTCTGGGTGCAGAGCAAGGGGCTGGGCGCGCCGCATTACCAGCGCTGGACCCGGCGCTCGGCCGAGGAATGGCCCGGTCTCGCCGCCGAGCTTGGCGAGCGCGCCGGGATCGATGTCGGGCTGGAGCAGCCCGGCGGGGTGCAGCTCTGCCTCGGCGACGAGGAATTCGCCAAGCGCCATGCGACGATGGAGCGGATGCGCGTCGAATCGGGCAATTTCGGTTTCGACTACCGCATGCTCGACCGCCGCGAACTCTCCGACCTGTTGCCGGGGCTGGGGCCGGCGGTGACCGGCGGCTCGTGGACCCCGTATGACGGCCACGCCAACTCGCTCAACCTGCTGCATGCGTTGCATCGCGGCTTTATCGGCATGGGCGGCAGCTACCTGCCCAGCCGCACCGTGACCGAGGCGAGCGCGGCGCCCGGCGATTTCCGCCTCGGCGCCGGCGGCGACCTTATCGCCGCGTCCAAGATCGTGCTCGCCGCCGGGCTCGGGAACGCCGCGCTGGCGCCCTTGTTCGGGCTCAGCGCGCCGGTGCGGCCGCAGCGCGGCCAGATCCTGGTCACCGAGCGCGCCTCCCGCGTCTGGCCGATCCCGATCGGCAGCCTGCGCCAGACCTTGGAGGGCAGCATCATGCTCGGCAGCAGCGAGGAGGAGGTCGGGTTCGACACGGGGCAGAAACCGGAGGTGATGCGGGCCATCGCCCGCCGCGCGGTGCTGTCGTTCCCCTGGATCGCCGAGTTGCGGATCGTCCGCGCCTGGGCGGCGTTGCGGGTGATGCCGCCCGACGGCCATCCGATCTACGACGAGTCCGAGCGCTTTCCCGGCGCCTTCACCGCCAACTGCCACAGCGGCGTCACCCTGGCCGGGGCGCATGCCAGGGTGTTCGCGCCGATGGTCGCCGCCGGCGCGCTCGACCCGATCATGGCGCCGTTCTCCGCCAGGCGCTTCGATGTTCCGCAAGCGGCCTGACAGCCGGGCCGCGACCGTCGCGGTCGCGGTCGAGGGCCACACCGTGCTGGTGCCCGAGGGCGCCTCGGCGGCGGCCGCGTTCCTGGTCGCCGGCCCGAGCGCCGGATCGCGCGGCATCCGCTCGACCCCGGTGGGTGGGGTCGAGCGGATGCCCTATTGCATGATGGGAATCTGCTTCGACTGCCTCGCCGAGATCGACGGCGTGCCCAACCGGCAGAGCTGCATGATCACGGTGCGACCCGGCATGCGCATCCGCCGCCAGCGCGGCGCGCGGGCGATCGACATGGACAGGGAAGCGTGACCATCCCCGCCCCTGCGCCGTCATTGCGAGCGCGGCGAAGCAATCTCGTGCCGGTGGAGCCTCGTGCCGCCGAGATCGCCGCGTCGCCCTGTGGGCTCCTCTCGATGACACGCTTGTGGCAATGACCGTCGATCTCGCCGTTATCGGCGCCGGCCCGGCCGGCATGGCGGCGGCGACATTGGCCGCCGAGCTCGGCCTCGATACCGTAGTGATCGACGAACAGGATACCCCCGGCGGCCAGATCTATCGCGCGGTCGAGCGCGCGATAGCCTACAGCCCGCTAGGACCGGACTATGTCGCCGGCCAGAAGCTGGCGGCGGCGTTCCGCGCCAGCGGCGCGCATTACCTGCCGGCGACGACCGTATGGCACATCGACCCCGACGGCACGGTGTCAGTCGCCGCCGAAGGGCACGTCGACACGATCAGCGCACGGCACATCCTGCTCGCCACCGGCGCGATCGAGCGGCCGGTGCCGGTCCCGGGGTGGACCCTGCCCGGGGTGATGACCGCCGGCGCGGCGCAGATCATGCTGAAAACCGCCGATTTGGTGCCCGAGGGGCGGGTCGTGCTGGCCGGGCAGGGGCCGCTGCTCTATCTCGTCGCGGCACAGCTCGCCGATGCCGGCGCGCCGCCGGCCGCGATCCTCGAAACCGCCCCGCGCGGCAATTATCGCGCCGCCCTGCGCCGACTCGGCGCGGCCTGGGCCGGACGCCGCGCGCTGGCCAAGGGCCTGGCGCTGATCTGGGCGGCGCGGCGGGCCGGCATCCCGGTCGTGCGCGGGGTTCGCGGTCTTACCGCGAACGGCAGGGGCCGGGTCGAGAGCGCCGCATGGGAAGGCGGCGAGCTCGCCGCCGACCACCTGCTGTTGCACGAGGGCGTGATCCCCAACACGCAGATCGGCCTGGCCCTGCAGCTCGCCCATGACTGGGACGAGGCGCAATTGTGCTGGCGGCCGCGGGTCGACGAATGGGGCCGATCCAGCCTGCCCAACCTCCTGGTCGCCGGCGACGGCGGCGGCATCGCCGGAGCCGACGCTGCGGCGTTATCCGGCCGGCTCGCCGCGCTCGCTGCCGCGACCGCGCTCGGGCATATCGATCCCGCCGAACGCGATCGCCGCGCCCGGCCGATGCGCGCCGCGCTGGCCCGCGAGCGGGCGATCCGGCCGTTTCTCGACGCGCTCTACCGGCCGGCCCCGGCGGTCCTGGTGCCCCCACGCGACGACGTCACGATCTGCCGCTGCGAGGAGGTGACGGTCGGGCAAATCCGCCGCGCCGCCCGGCTCGGCGCGCAAGGCCCCAACCAGGCCAAGGCGTTCACCCGCTGCGGCATGGGGCCGTGCCAGGGGCGGGTATGCGGCCCCATCGTCGCCGCGGTGATCGCCGACACCCGCGGGGTGCCGGTCGCCGAGATCGGCACCTACCGGCCGCGCGCGCCCTACAAGCCGATCACGATCGGCGCGCTGGCGGGATTGACCGACGGTTAAAAATACGCGCGACAAATAGCGCGTCGCTGCGGTAAGCTTCGCGTAAGGCTCCGCGACAGGAGCCGGCGGAACAGAGGAGGCGCCCATGGCATCATGCCAATCGGCGCAGTCGTCGGCGTGGCACGCTCCGACCGTTTTTCTTAAAGGCGGCGGCGGCGGCTTTGCTGCGTTCGGCGGGCCGGCATGGGCCGGTCTCTCTCCCAATCCCTGAGGAGGAGAGCATGGGCAAGACCAATTTGACACGCCGCCGGGTATTGCAGACCGCCGCGATGGCGTCGACCATGGCGACGCCATTTCTGCACGGCGCCCGCGCCTGGGCGGCAACCGGCTCCGACAGCCATATGACCCTGGCGTGGCACACCAACATCTCGCCGCGCTGGTACGATCCGCTGCAACACGACGGCAGCGCGACGCCGGACAATTTCCTGATGGTGTGCCAGGACGCGCTGATCAAGAACTACAAGACCAAGACCTACGACCATCTGGCGCTCGCCGACCGGTTCGAGTTCGCCGAGGACGCGCGCAGCGCGACCTTCCGGCTGCGCGAGAACATCAAGTTCCATGACGGCTCGCCGGTCACGCCGGACGACGTCAAATGGAGCTACGATCACTATAACGGCGCCTGGGCCAAGGTGCTGCACGACGAAACCGCCGCGGTCAAGATCGTCGACAAGCGCACCGTCAAGTTCGAGTTCAAAAAGCCGTTTCTCGACTTCCCGCGGCTGATCGGCACCGCCAATGTCTGCGGCGCCGGCTGGATCGTTCCGGGGAACTACTACGCCAAGGTCGGCAAGGAAGGCTTCGCCGAAAAGCCGATCGGCGCCGGCCCCTACAAGCTCGTCAGCCAGCAACCCGGCACCAAGCTCGAATTCGAGGCGTTCGAGCAATATTACGCGCCGGTGCACATCAAGAAGTTCACCATCGTCAGCTCTCCCGACGCGGCTACCCGCATGGCCATGCTCGAGCGCGGCGAGGCCGACATCACCTATGGCCTCCCCGGCGAGTTGGTAACCCGCATCAAGGGCAATCCGAAGCTGATGCTGGCCCCGGTGGTTTCCGGCAATTTCTGGCTGATGTTCCCCGGCTTCCAGGACCCCAAAAACCCGTTCCACGACAAGCGGGTGCGCGAGGCGGTCAGCCTGGCGGTCGACCGCGATGCGATCAACCAGGCCGAGTGCGCCGGGCTCGGGCAGGTCGACGGCAACTGGATCAACGACGACGTCGAATACGGCATCGAGTGGCCGAAATGGGAGCACAACATCGCCAAGGCCAAGAAGCTGTTGGCCGAGGCCGGGCACCCCAACGGGTTCACCTATGATTGGCTGACCCCGGCGCCGCCGTATTATTCGCGCGGCGAGCGCGTCATCTCGCAGCTTCAGGCGGTCGGTATCCGCGGCAAATTGCAGACCCTCGAACGCGGCGTCTACAACAAGCGCCGCCAGACCGGGATGAAGGAATGGCCGGGGGTCAATATCGTCTTCTCCGGCGCCCGCATCGGCGCGAGCTGGGCCAATTGGTACGAGTCGCTGTTCAAATGCGGCGGCAGGCTCGGTGCCGACGCGATCTGCGTCAAGGACCTCGACATCAAATACGACCAGTACCTCAAATCGGACAAGCCGGCGGACCGCAAGCGGCTCGCCGAGGAGATCCAGCGCGGCATCCTGGAAAACTACTACTTCGTTCCGGTCTTCCGTCATGCCTTCATGAACGCGATCGGGCCGCGCATCGCCGCGACCAAATGGCAGGATGTGTTCCCGTCATCCTCAACCACCGGCTACGCCTATCCCTGGGAGGAGATCAAACTCAAATCATAGGGCTTGCGTGATGCCGCGCCCTCGCCCGGCCGTGCCGGGCGAGGGTGTCGCCGCCGAGAGGCCGGACCCGAGGGTGGGAAACCGTCTAAAGATTGGCCGAGACACTGTTACGCCGCTCCTCTACAATAAAACCGTAAGGCTTTTGTAAGAAAGCCGGTGGAATCAGGGGAGGCGACTGATGGCCCCGCGCCGATACGCGCTTGGCAGGTGTTTGGTGGCCGGCGCGGTGGCGTCGCCCGGGTCGGCCGCGACCGCGTTTAGCGAACACTACCGCCTCCTCCCGATATCCCGCCATGCTCGCGTTCGGGTTGGCCGGACGGCCTGGTTCCGGTTCCGCTCCGGTCACTCGCGCTAAGCCATACGGCATGACGCCACGGGGCAGGGTATGACGCCACACGGCATGACGATCGACGCAAGATTCAGTTTCTGTGCAATCGGGAGGAAGTAATGGGGAAGACGATACTGACGCGGCGCTTTGTGTTGAAGACGGCGGCGGCCGCGACCACCGCGCTGGCGCTGCCGCGTATCCATATCGCCCGCGCCGCCACGACCGTCGTCCCCAAAGGCAAGATGACCCTGGCCTGGCACACCAACATCGCCGCCCGCTGGCTCGACCCGCAGCAGCATGACGGCACCGCGACCCCCGACAATTTCATGTTCGCGACGCACGACGCGCTGATCAAGAACGTGCGCGACGAGAAATACAATCATCTGTCGCTCGCCGAGAAATTCGACGTTTCCGACGACGCCAAGACCGTGACCTTCAAACTGCGCGCCGGGACCAAGTTTCACGACGGGTCGCCGGTCACGGCCGACGACGTCAAATGGAGCTACGAGAATTATCGCGGCGCCTGGGCCAACGTGCTCCGCGAGAAGACCGACGGGATCGAGATCATCGGCGGCGACACCGTGCGGTTCACCTTCAAGGAGCCGTTCCTCGATTTCCCGATCCTGATGGGCACCGGAAACGTCTGCGGCGCCGGCTGGGTCGTCCCGGCCAAATATTATCAAAAGGTCGGCAAGGACGGTTTCCTGCAAAAGCCGGTCGGCGCCGGGCCGTACAAGCTGGTCTCGCAACAGCCCGGCACCAAGATCGAGTTCGAGGCCTTCGCGGATTATTACCGGCCGGTGCATGTCAAGAACTTCACCATGGTCAGCGTGCCCGAGGCGGCGACGCGCGTGGCGATGCTCGAGCGCGGCGAGGCCGACATCATGTACCTCGTGCCCGGCGAGTTGATCGACCGGGTCAAGACCAACCCCAAGCTGACCCTGGCCCCGGTGGTTTCCGGCTCGTGGTGGCTCGAATTCCCGGGCTTTAGCGACCCCAAGAACCCGTTCCACGACAAGCGCGTGCGCCAGGCGGTCAGCTTGGCGGTCGACCGCAAGGCGATCAACGACGCCGAAAGCGGCAGCATGGGCGCGATCAGCGGCAACTGGATCAACAACGACGTCGAATACGCGCTCGGCTGGCCGCAATGGGAGTTCAACGTCGCCAAGGCCAAGGAATTGATGAAGCAGGCCGGGTTCGGCGACGGGTTCAAGGTCGACTGGCTGACCCCGGTGCCGAACTATTTCTCGCGCGGCGAACGGGTGGTCTCGCAGCTCAAGGCGATCGGCATCCAGACCCGATTGCAGACGATGGAGCGGGGCGTGTTCCAGAAGCGGATGGAAACCGGCCTCAAGGAATGGCCGGGCGTCCAGATCATCATGAACGGCGCCCGGATCGGCGGCAGCTGGTCCAACTGGTACGAGAGCATGTTCAAATGCGGCGGGTTCCAGAGCCGCGACATGATCTGCGTCAAGGAACTCGACGACAAGTTCGCCAAGTACCAGGCTTCGTTCAACCGCGAGGAGCGCAAGGGGCTGGCCGAGGAAATCCAGCGCACGATCCTCGACGACTACTATTTCGTGCCGGTGTTCCGGCACGCGTTCGTCAACGCGATCGGTCCGCGCATCGACGCGGCCAAATGGCAGGACGTCTTTCCGACCATCACCACTGGCTACGCCTATCCGTGGGAAGACATCAAGCTCAAGGAAACCGCGGCGGCGCAAAAGTGAACGGGCAAAGAGCCAGCGGGTAATCAGGGAGAGCGGCGATGGCGCAATTCATCCTCAGGCGAACGCTCTACGCCTTGATCACCTTGTTCATCCTCAGCCTGACGATCTTCGTGGTGGTCAGGCTGACCGGTGATCCGGTGACGTTGCTGGCCGAGCCGGGCGCGCGCGAAGACGACCTCGCCCGCATCCGCTCCGAATGGGGCCTCGACCAGCCCTATCCGGTGCAGTACCTGAACTTTGTCAAAAACATCGCCACCGGCGAGCTGGGCAAGTCGTTCAACTATGAAATGTCGGTCAGCACCCTGTATTTCCAGCGCCTGCCCAACTCGCTCGAATTGGCCCTGGTCGCGACCCTGATCTCGTTCGTGATCGGAATTCCCGCCGGATTGATATCCGGGGTCAAGGTCAATAGCGGCTGGGACAGCGCCGGCAAGGTGGTCGCCTTGCTGGGATTGTCGATACCCGGATTCTGGCTTGGCCTGGTGATGATCCTGGTGTTTTCGGTGTGGCTCGAATGGCTGCCGACCAGCGGCCAGGGCGGTTGGCAGAACGTGATCATGCCCTCGGTGGCGCTCGGTTGGTATTTCGCCGCGTCATTATTGCGGCTGACCCGGTCGAGCATGCTTGAAGTATTGCGCAGCGAGTACATCAAGCTCGCCCGGCTCAAGGGCCTGCCGGGCTACGTCGTGATCGCGGTGCACGCGTTCAAGAACGCGCTGGTGCCGGTACTGACCCTGGCTGGCGTCAACCTCGTGGTGATGATCAACGCCGGGGTCATCATCGAGGTGATCTTCGCCTGGCCCGGCATTGGCCGGCTGTTATACGAAGGCATCTTCCAGCGCGATTTCCCGCTGGTGCAAGGCGTCGTCGTGCTCGCCGGCTGCATGATCGTCGTGATCAATCTCGTCATCGATGTGCTCTACGCCTACATCGATCCCCGCATCCGGCTGACGAGGTAGCCGGCTAACAAGGTAGACCGCCATGGTTAGCATCTCTCCGCAATCGCTGACGCCGGCCGTCGAGCTGGGCGCCGAACGGACCAACTGGTGGGCGCTGATCCGGGAATTGCCGGCATTGCCGCTGATCATCCTCGTGCCGTTCATCCTGGTCGCGCTCTTGGCCAATGTGATCGCACCCTTCGACCCGACCGAGCCGGTGGCGGGGGCGGGGATCTTCGACCCGCCGTTCTGGGCGACGGGCGGCAATTTCCACACCCTGCTCGGCACCGATTTCCAGGGTCGCGACATCGTCAGTCGGCTGCTGTTCGGCGCCCGCGTGTCGCTGCTTGTCGGGGTCATGGGCACCGTTGTCGCCGGGGGCATCGGCACGACGCTGGGCATCCTCGCCGGCTATCTCGGCGGCTGGGTCGATCAGGTGATCATGCGGCTGACCGATGCCTGGCTCGCGCTGCCGGCTTTGGTGTTCGCGATCTTCCTGGCGACCGTGGTCGGCCCCAGCATGTGGAACATCGTGATCATCCTCGGCGCGGTCTACTGGACCCGCTACGCCCGGGTGATCCGCGGCGAGGTGCTGAGCCTGCGCGAGCGCGAGTACGTCAAATTGGCCGAGATCGCCGGCGCGTCGAGCATCCGCGTGATATTGCGCCATGTCCTGCCCAACGTGCTGAACACGGCGATGGTGCTGGCCAGCCTGACCATCGGCGTCGTCATCATCGCCGAGGCGTCGCTGAGCTTTCTCGGTGTCGGCGTGCCGCCGCCCGAGCCCGCCTGGGGGCTGATGCTGTCCGAGGGCCGCTCGATGCTGATGGTCGGCATGTGGTGGCTGACGGTCGCGCCGGGGGTGTGCATCATGCTCGTCGTGCTGGCGACCCAGCTGCTCGGCGACTGGCTGCGCATCCGGCTCGATCCGCAACTGCGCAACCTGTGAGCGGGGGCTGACGCGACGATGCCTCCGCTGCTCGAGGTCACCGATCTGCAGACCCACTACGTGTCCTTTGGCGGCGGTCGCGTCGTCAAGGCGGTGGAGGGGGTCAGCTTCACCCTGGACGAGGGCGAGACCCTCGGCATCGTCGGCGAGTCCGGCTGCGGCAAGACCACCACCTGCCTGTCCGTCGTCGGCCTGCTGCCGCCGGCGGCCAAAATCGCCGGCGGCCGCATCGAGTTCCAGGGCCGCGACCTCGCGCAACTGTCGCAGCGCGAGATGCGCCATGTCCGCGGCGCCCAGATCGCGATGATCCTGCAGGACCCGATGGCGTCGCTGAACCCGCTGTTCAGCGTCTACACCCAGGTTTCCGAGCCGGCCTATTACCACCGCAACATCCGCGGCGGCGCGTTGCGCCGGCGGGTTGGCGAGTTGCTGAACGCGGTACGCATCCCGTCGCCGACGATGCGCATGCGCGAATACCCGCACCAGATGTCGGGCGGCATGCGCCAGCGCATCGTCGGCGCGATCGCGCTGGCCGGCGGGCCCAAATTGATCATCGCCGACGAGCCGACGACCAATCTCGACGTGACGATTCAGGCCCAGTATCTCGATCTGCTCAAGGATCTCCAACGCGACACCGGCGTCGCGGTGATCTTCGTGACCCACAATCTCGGCATCGTCGCGCGCATGTGCGACAAGCTCGCGGTGATGTACGCCGGCAAGATCGTCGAGGCCGGCACCGTCCGGGAATTGTTCAATAATCCCCAGCATCCCTACACCAAGGGGCTGCTCGGCTCGATGCCGAAGCTCGGCAGCAAGGAGAAGCTGTTCGCCATCCCGGGCCATCCGCCCGATCTGGCGCGGTTGCCGGGGGGCTGCGCGTTTCATCCGCGCTGCCGCGAGGCGATGGCGCGCTGCGCGATCGAGGAGCCGGGCGAGACCCGCGTCAGCGGATCGTGGACCACCCGGTGTTGGCTCGCCGAGCACGCGGCGGAAGAGCGCGCCGCGCCCGCGATGATCGGAAATTCAGGGGAACGGGATGTCGCCGCCGCTGCTCGAAATTGACGGCCTGACCAAGCACTTTCCGGTCAACACCGCGACCTTTCCGCGGCGCAAGATCGGCTGGGTCAAGGCGGTCGACGGCATCGATTTCACGATCTCGGCGGGCGAAACCCTGGGAGTCATCGGCGAGTCCGGCTGCGGCAAGACCACCACCTCCAAACTGATCCTGTTGCAGGAAAAACCCACCGGCGGCGCGATCCGCTTCGACGGACAGGACATCACCGGGCTCGGCGGCGCGGATCTGATGCGCTACCGCCGGGAGGTCCAGGTCGTCTTCCAGGACCCCTACAGCTCGCTCTCCCCGCGCATGCGGGTGCAGGAAATCATCGCCGAGCCGCTGCAGATCCACACCAAAATGACCCGCGACGAGCAGCGCGACCGGGTCGAGGAAGTGCTCGAGCTGGTCGGGTTGCGGCCCGAGGTGGCGCGGCTGTTCCCGCACGAGTTCAGCGGCGGCCAGCGCCAGCGCGTCGCGATCGCCCGCGCGCTCGTTACCGATACCCGCCTGATCGTGCTCGACGAGCCGGTCTCGGCCCTCGACGTGTCGATCCGCGCCCAGATCATGAATCAGCTCGAGGAATTGCAGGAGCGGCTCGGGGTCAGCTACCTGTTCATCGGCCACGATCTGGCGACGGTCGCGCATATCAGCCACCGCATCGCGGTGATGTATCTCGGCCAGATCGTCGAATTGGCCGACAGTCTCGAACTTTGCGAAAAGCCGCAGCACCCCTATACCCAGGCCCTGTTTACCGCGGCCTTGCCGGCGCATCCCGACGAGCAGCGCGAGCGCATGACGATCTCGGGCGAGGTGCCGAGCGCGCTGGACCCGCCCTCGGGCTGCCGCTTCCACCCGCGCTGCCCGTTCGCGATGCCGCGCTGCTCCGAGGAAACCCCGATCCGCAAGGAAGTCGCCCCGCGACACACCGTCGCCTGCCATTTGTATTAGGCCCTCACCCGGTCCACCTGCCCCTCACCCCGACCCTCTCCCCGCCAGCGGGGCGAGGGAGCGCGCCGAACCCAAATCCCCTCGCCCCGTCAAACAGGGGGCGGGCGGGACCCGCGCGAAGCGTGGGAGGGGCTGACGAGTTGCCTCCCCTCTGCCAGCGCATGCGATCTAGTCGCCACGAAGGCTTGCACCCGACCGCGTTTGCCCGAAGGATGGGCGCTTCCGAGTTTCTGGAGCTTAGGCCCGCCCGATGACTGACGCGCATCCCCTCGCCCCCCTGCTCGCGCCGCGCTCGGTGGCGATTTTCGGCGCCTCGAACGATCCGACCCGGATCAGCGGGCGCTCGTTGCGCTATTACCGCGAGGCCGGGTATCAGGGCGCGCTCTACCCGATCAACCCGACCCGCGACACGGTGCAGGGTCTGCCGGCGTTTCCCGATCTGGCGTCGGTGCCCGGCCCAGTCGATTTCGGGCTGATCGCGGTGCCCGCCAACCTCGCGGTCGAGGCGATGGAGGCCTGCGTCGCCAAGGGCGTCAAGGGCGTCGTCATGTTCACCGCCGGCTTCGCCGAGATCGGCGAGGAAGGCCGGATCTTGCAGGAGCGCATCACCCGGATCGCGCGCGACAGTGGTATCCGCCTGTGCGGGCCGAATTGCCTCGGCCTGTTCAACATGCGCATCGGCCACACCCCGACCTTCAGCTCGTTCCTCGAGGAAGGGCCGACCCCGGCCGGGCCGCTCGGCATGATCACCCAATCGGGCGCGTTCGGGACCCATCTCCTCGCCTTGACCGCGCGCCGCGGCATCCAGGTCGGAGTATGGATGAGCACCGGCAACGAGGCCGAGGTGCAGGTCGCCGACGGCATCTCGTTTCTCGCCGACGATCCCGAGACCACCGCGATCGCCTGCTACATGGAGGCGATCCAGGACGGCGAGCGTTTTGCCGCGGCGGTCACCCGCGCCCGCGCCAACGGCAAGCCGGTGATCGCGATGAAGGTCGGCGCGTCGGAGGTCGGCGCGTCGGCGGCGGCCTCGCACACCGCTTCGCTCGCCGGCAGCGACGCGGTCTACGACGCCGCCCTGCGCCAGCTCGGGGTCGAGCGCGCCAAGACCCCGGAGGATCTGGTCGAGATCGCCTATGCCTGCACCCGCGGCCGGCTGCCGAAATCGCGGCGCCTCGCGGTGGTGACGATGTCGGGCGGCGCCGGCGTGCTGATGGCCGACGCCGCCGAGGAGGAAGGGCTGGAATTGACCCCGCTCGCCGAGGAATCGCAAAAGGAGGTGCTGAGCTGGGTCCCGTTCGCCGCGCCGCGCAACCCGGTCGACGTGACCGCCCAGGCTCTCAACGATCCCACCATCCTCGACAAGGGCTTCGACCTGCTGCTGGGGAAGGAGAATTTCCCGGCGATGATCGGGTTCTTCACCACCTGGGCCAGCTCGCCGCAGATGGCCGAGCCGCTGTTCAAGGCGGTCAGCTCGGCCGCCGGCCGCTATCCCGATCGCTATATCGCGCTGTCGGCGATCGCCACCCCCGAGATGCAGCGCCGTTACGAGGCGGCGGGGATCGGCCTCTACGAGGACCCGTGGCGCGCGGTGCAGTCGATCGCGGCGGCGGCGCGCTGCGCCGAGCGGCTGGCGACGCCGCCGCGGCCGGTGCCGCCGGTGCCGGCGATGGCGCCGTTGCCCTCCGGCCCGCTGACCGAGCACGACGCCAAGCGCGTCCTCGCCGCCGCCGGCGTGCCGGTGCTGGAGGAACGGCTGGTGACCAATGCCGCCGAGGCCGCCGCCGCCGGCAGTCTCGGCGAGCGGCTGGTGCTCAAGATCGTCTCGCCGGAGATCACCCACAAGACAGAGGTCGGCGGCGTCATGCTCGACGTGCCGGCGGGCGAGGCCGCCAGCGCCTATGCCAGGCTGATGGAACGGGTCAAGACCCGCGCGCCCGCGGCCAACCTCGAAGGCGTGCTGATCTCGCCGATGCTGAAGGGCGGGGTCGAGATGATCCTCGGCGTGCAGAACGACGCGGTGTTCGGCCCGGTGGTGATGCTCGGGCTCGGCGGCATCTTTGTCGAGGTCTTGCGCGACGTGACCTTCCGCATCGCCCCGTTCGGGCTCGACGAGGCCCACGCGATGATCGCCGAGCTGCGCGGAGCGGCGATCCTCAAGGGCGCGCGCGGCCAGCCGCCCTGCGATCTCGACGCGCTCGCGCGGACCCTGTCGAACCTGTCGCTGTTCGCCGCGGCGCAACGCACCCGGCTGACCAGCGTCGACGTCAACCCGCTCTTGGTGCGCGCCAAGGGCGAGGGCGTGGCGGCGCTCGACGCGCTGATCCTGACGGCCTGAGCCCCGGCCGCCACGCTGCTCCATCGCCGCCGCGTTCTCGCGTACCACGCGGGTTGCCGGGAACCTGGAGGCGACATACCCGCGTAACTTAATGTTAACGCTGCGAGCCTAAGAAAAATCCCGAATGTTGGGAAGGCTCGGCGTATGCGCATCTTGTTGGTCGCCCTGCTGATCTCGCTGGCTCTGCCGGCGAAATCCGAGGAGATGCCCGCGATCCACCTCAAGGTCGTCGGCGGCCTCGGGCAGACCGTTCAGTACAAGAATTACGAGGAGCCGTTCTGGAGCAAGCAGCTCGCGGAACGCTCGGGCGGCCGGGTGACGGCCGAGGTCATTCCGTGGGATCGGGTCGGGGTCAAGGGCAGCGAACTGCTCGGCTTCATCCGCCTGGGCGCGATCCCGATCGGCACGGTTTCATTGAGCCAGATCGCCAGCGAGGACCCCGAGGCCGCGGCGCTGGATCTCGCCGGCCTCAATCCGGACATTCCCGCGCTGCGCAACAGTATCGCCGCCTATCTGCCCACCCTGCGGGAGCTCTATCGCCAGCGCTACGGCATCGAGCTGCTGGCGATCTGGAGCTACCCGGCCCAGGTCGTCTTTTGCAATCGCCCGATCCGCGGCCTGTCCGACCTCAAGGGCGTCAATGTGCGGGTCGCCAGCGCGATGCACGGCGACTTCGTGCGCGGGCTCGGCGGCACCGGGGTCGCGATCCCTTACGACGGGCTGATGGACGGGCTGCGCAAGCACGTCGCCGATTGCGCGATAACCGCGGCGATGTCGGGCTATCGCCTCGGTCTGCAGAACGCGACGACGCATCTGGTTCCGGTGACGGTGAGCTGGGGCCCCTACGTGCTGTTCGCCAACCACGCGGCGTGGGCGCGCCTCGACCCCAAGGTCCGCGATTTCCTGCGCGAGCAGATCGACGAGCTCAGCGGGCGGTTGTGGGAGGCCGCGGTCCAGGAAACCGACGAGGGCGTCGCCTGCCTGACCGGGGTCGGACGCTGCTCCAAGGGGACGCCCGCGCAAATGACTCTGGTCGCGGTCACCGACGAGGACCGCAAGATGGTGCGCGAATCCCTGATTCGGGTGGTGCTGCCCGGCTGGGCCGAGCGCTGCGGCGGCGAATGCACGGAGGAGTGGAATCGGACCGTCGGCCGGCTCTATAACTTGACGGTCGCCGCCGGCCGTTGAGGCGGGATCATGCGGCGTCCATCCTGGTTCCCCGGCATCACGGCGCATATTCGCCTGCAATATGCGATGGTGGTGCTGTGCACCAGCCTGGTGGTCGGGTATGGCGCCAGCGGGCTCGTGTCTCTGACGCGCGCCTATCAGCAGACGCTCGGCGACGCGATCGCGACCCTCGAAAGCATCTCGCGCTCGGCCGAGGCCGGGACCAACCGCTCGATCTTCGAGGTCGACGCCATGCTGCTCGGGGTGGAGCGGAGCCTGGCGACGTTGTTGCCCGGCGCGCCGCTCGACTCGCGCCCGTTCAAGACCCTGCTGCGCCAGTTCAATGATCAGACCCTGGTCGTCCGCAACATCCTGATCTTCGACAATGATGGCCGGCTGGTGAACGGTTCCGGCTCGACCAGGGACAACGGGCGCGACTTTTCAGATAAGCCATATTTCTCGGCGCATCGATCGGCGAGCCAGCCGACCCTATACATCGGCCCGCCCGAGAAGAGCCGGGCGACCGGCGGCTGGTCGGTCATGGTCAGTCGTCCGCTGGTCCGCGGCGACATCGTCGCCGGCGTGATCGTCGCCGAGGTGCCGATCACCGTCTTCACCGACTTCTTCGAGGCGGTCGTGGCCAAGAGCGCCATTCGCGTCGATCTGCTGCGCGAGGACGGCACGCTGATGGCCAGCGAGCCGCATCGCGAGGACCTGATCGGCCGGCGACCGGTTTATGCCGATGGCTTGCTGGCGGCCGCGGCCCAGAACCGGGCGGGCGTCATCGCCAAATCGGAGGGGCAGGACGGCAGCGAGCGCGTGCGCGCGTTCGGCCGCGTGCCCGCCCGACAGATGATCGTCAACGTCTCGCGCCAGCGGTCGGAGATTCTGTCGCAATGGTATGCCGAGTGTGTCGGCTCGGCGCTCGCCTTCATCCTGTTCGCGGTCACGGCCGCCTGCCTGACCTGGCTGATGATCCGCGCGCTGAACCGCCAGCAGCTCGCCACCGCCGGATTGCGCGCCAGCGAAGAACAGCTCAAGCGCGAGAGCGGGCTGTTGCAGAGCACGCTCGAAAACATGGGCGAGGGCCTCAGCGTGTTCGATCACCAGGGACGGCTGGTCGCCTGGAACTCGCGATTTGTCGAATTGCTCGATCTGCCGATCACGCTGACCGCCGAAACCTCGCTATGCGACATCCTGCGGCTGCAGTCGAAAGACGGGGATTCGTCACCGACCGACGCCGAGGCGAGCGTGCAACAGCGCTTCGAGCATTTTTTCCGCGATTTGCCCGTGGTGCTGGAACAGGTCACCGCGACCGGCCGGATCGTGCAGATCCGCCGCCGGGCGATGCCGAGCGGCGTCGTTTCGCTATACTCGGACATCACCGAGCGCAAGGCCGCGGAGGAAACGATGTCGCAGGCCTGGGCGCAGGCCGAGCTCGCGAACCGCGCCAAGAGTGATTTCCTCGCCAACATGAGCCACGAACTGCGCACCCCGCTGAACGCGATCATCGGCTTTTCCGAGATCCTCGGCGGCGAGCATCTGGGAGCGATGGGGAACTCTCGCTATCTGGAGTATTCCAACGACATCCATTCGAGCGGGTTGCACTTGCTGTCGATCATCAACGACGTGCTCGACATGTCGAAGATCGAGGCGGGCAAGCTCGAGATCGTCGAGGACGACATCATCGTCGCGCCGCTGCTGGCCGGGGCCGCCCGGATGGTCCGCGAGCGCGCCCGCAAGATGCGCGTCGATCTTGTGATCGAGGCGCCGGTCGACGAGCTGGTGATGTGGGCCGATGAGCGGGCGATGAAGCAGTGTCTGCTTAACCTGCTGTCGAACGCGGTCAAGTTTTCCGACGAGGGCGGCCGGGTCGTCGTCGGGGCCGCCGTCGACGAGGCCAACCGCGTGGTCTTCACCGTCGCCGATAACGGCATCGGCATGAGCGACGAAGACAAGAGGCGGGCGCTCCAGCCGTTCGGACAGGCGCAGGCGACGACGACGCGGGCTTATGGCGGGACCGGGCTCGGCCTGCCGATCACCAAGGGGCTGGTCGAGGCGCATGGCGGCACCCTGACGATCGACAGCAGCCCGGGCCAGGGAACCCGCATCCGCATCGTCATGCCGGCGGAGCGCACCCGGTCGGTCCACGCCCACCACATCGCCGCGCGGGCATAGCCACTATTTGATCGCACTGGATCCTTGATCGCACTGGATCATCATTTACGCGAAAGCGGGAATCCAGGGTCGGCCCTGTAACGTATCTCCAGGCCATTCGCCCTCTTTATCGCGTTGGCCGGGCCTGCCCCGGCCATCCTCGAATTTTCACTGGGAATGCGTGGCCCCCCGGAACAAATCCGGGGAAAGCGACTATATGCGGTTAAGACGCCGCGAGCTTGACCACCGGCGCCGGTTGCGCCGCCGGCACGCCGCCCAGCCGGCGCAGGATCACGATCGCGATCACGTTCGGACTTGCCAGCGCGATAAAGGCGGCGCCCCAGGCCCAGCCGCTGGTCGCGCCGCCGGCGATGTCGAGGATCATGCCGAACGCGGTCGGCGCGACTAGTCCGGCGCTGAACCCCAGCATCGAATGCACGCCGAGCGTGGCGCCGCGCTGATCGGGATGCGCGGCGGAGACCGTGCCCGCCGTCAGCGCGCCCGAATCGGCCATCACGGTCGCGTAATAGGCGGCCAGCAGCACGATTGCCGCACCGAACGACAAGCGCCATGAAAACCCGGTGGCGACACCGAAAACGATCCCGGCGGTCATGATCGCGACGATCAGGTTGGCACGGCCGAATTTTTTGGCGAATTCGTTGCAGCCGATGCTGCTGGCGATCCCGGCCAGCGAGATGATCGCGGCCAGGGTCGGGGCGTCGAGCCCGCCGGCGAACCCGCCCGCCGACCCCGCGGCGAAGGTCAGAAACGCCACCATCCAGGCGCGCACGCCGTATAATTCCCAGCAATGCGCCACATAGCCGGAGATGTAGGCGAGCGCCGGCTTGTTGCGGAACACCAGGCGAAAGCTGGCGAAGAACCCCGGCCGCGTCGCCGCCGGGGTCGGCTCGCGCGGCGCCATCAGGAACAGCACGAGCACTCCCGCGGCCAGCGGCCCCAACGTCGCCAGCGCGAAGGCGAGCCGCCAGCTCGCATAGGTCGAGATCGTGCCGGCGAGAAAATACGACCCGGCCAGGCCGAACCCGGACAGCGAGGTATAGAGCGCCACCGCGCGCGACTGCAGCCCCTCGTCGATGCGATCCGACATCGCCTTCAGCCCCGGCATGTAGATGCCGGCAAAGCCGATGCCGAACAACGCCTGGGCGATCAGCGCGCCGACGAACCCATCGGTCCACGCTGCAAACCAGGCCGATCCGCACGCCGCCACCAGGCACGAGCCGAGATAGATACGGCGCGCGTCGATCCGGTCGGTCAGCGTGGTCAGCAACGGCACCGAGCCGACATAGCCGAGGAACAGAATGCCGCCAACCAGCCCGGCCTCGGTGTTGCTGAGCCCCCATAATTCGCGCAGGTTCGGCAACAGTGCGGGATAGGTCGCGAACCCGGCCATGCACAGGATTTCGGCGGCGCACATCAGCGCCACCAGGCGGGCGCCGCCGGCCCGAATTCTCATTGGCAAGTGCTCATCGGCGAATGCTCATCCGCGGAGGCTCAGTCGCCGGCGATCATGCCCGGACGCTCACGCGCGGGCGGCCCCTGACGGGCCGATAACGTGCGGGCCGATAACGTGCGGACGGGTTTGATCTGACGGCGCGCGCCCGCGCGGTTCACCACCATGCGTTCGTGCAATATCGCGATGGTGCTCGACCCGGTATGGGTGAACAGAAACGGCAGCAGTGCATGAACAAAGCAGGCAAGCCCGCCGCCCACCAGCCTTACGCTGAACCCTACGGCCATCCGCAGGTGCTGGAAATAGCTCTCGCCGACCGAAGCCGGATGTTCCGTCAACGACCACCGCTTCATGGCTGCGCCCCTTCGACCCGCGCCGCCGCCGAGGCGGCGGCTTGGATCAGCATCTGCCGGAACTCCGGTCCACCGAGGGGAGCGTCGACCAGGTCGCGGTCGAGTTCCTTGCGGTAGTACGAACGCACCGTGCCCGAGGTATCGGCATAGACCTTGAGCTCCGGCCCTTTCGCGTAGCCCAGCTGCGCGTAGCGGCGATGGGCATCTAGAAGCTTGATATCGCTCCATAATTCGACCGTATGCGCGCCGCGAGCGCGGGCCTCGCGCTCGACCAGGCTGCACAGAAACGAGCCGAGACCGTTGCGCCGCACCGTGGCGGCGACATAGAGCTTTTGCAATTCGACGACGCCGTCCTGTGCGCTCGGCTTCAGCGCGATGGTGCCGACGATCTGCCCGCCAGCCTCGACCACCCAGAAGCAGCCGTCCCAGGCGGCATAGGTGGTCGCGGGCGCGAGCAGCTCGGGCATGTCGGCGGCGGCGACCAGGGTCTTGCCGGGATATTCGGACCACACCGCGGACACCAGGGCGATGATCGCCGGTGCGTCGTCGTCGCGGGCGAACCGCAATACGACCCCATCATGTGCGGCGATGATGGCACCCGGATGTGGGCGCATGTACAACTCCCTATCCGGCGCATTACTTTGCGACGCCGGTCGGCGATGTGGCATCCTCAAACCCCTACCGAAGTCGCGCGACCCCCCGCGCCATTCGATTAACCATTATTTAACAAAATACTGTGCAAAAGTCAAGATGTGCGCCTGAACTCGCAGTACGAAACGCGTCTGGACCAGCATTCAGACCGGTCGCTCAGGTGGCATGACCGCGCCGATGCCCCACCTCTGGGCGATGATATCTGCGCGATTGGCGGCATTGTCTCTGGCTTTGTTAACAAATGCCCGACGGCAACATCTGGTTACTGGCCTGAGCGGAACCCACGACCAATAGTGGTTGGCGATCGAAGAAACAGCAGCATTACGGACCCGGTTCGCCGCCGCGGCGCGATCGCCCCGGCTCGCGATCGCCCCGACTCGCGGGCGCCCCGACTCGCGGGCGCCTCCACTCGCGGGCGCCGATTTTACTTCGCGGTCATTCCTAATTCGCATGTCTCGGGCCGCATGTCTCGCGAAGTCCCCGCCGGCCGGCCCCCGCCGCTTCGCCGGCGGCGAAGCCGTGGCGAAGCCGGGATCATTGCTTGTATCATCTCCGGGCAAATCGGTTGGGAAGATCGGCGGGGGTGGCGATGACCGGCAAGGACCAGCTTAAACAGGCGGTGTGCGAGGCGATCGACCGCCACGGCAACGAGATCATCGAGCTCGGCGAGACCATCCTGCATCACCCCGAGACTGGGTTCAACGAGGCCAAGACCGCCGCCCTCGTCGCCGACAAGATGCGCGCCTTGGGCCTCATGCCCGAAACCGGTCTCGCGTTGACCGGGGTCAAGGGCCGCCTCAAGGGCGCCCGCCCCGGCCCGCGCCTCGCCTTTATCGGCGAGCTCGACAGCCTGCGCACCTCCGACCACCCGCTCGCCGACCCGCACACCGGCGCCGCGCATAGCTGCGGCCACAACGCCCAGATCGCCGGCATGCTCGGCGTCGCGATGGGCCTCGCCGGGGTCGCCGAGCATCTCGCCGGCGAGCTGATCTTCTTCGCGGTCCCGGCCGAGGAGTTCATCGACGTCGAGGAGCGCCTCCGCCGCAAGCAAAAGGGCGAGATCGAGTTCCTGCTCGGCAAGCCCGAACTCGTCGCCAAGGGGCATTTCGACGACATCGACATGGCGATGATGATCCATGTCGGCTCGCACGACCAGATGGATAAGCGCAGCTTCATCGCCGATTCGTCGAACGGCGCCCTGGTCAAGCAGATCCGCTTTCTCGGCCGCGCCAGCCACGCCGGCGGCGCGCCGCAGCACGGCATCAACGCGCTCAGCGCGGCGATGATCGCGCTCAACGCGATCCACTGCCAGCGCGAGAGTTTTCACGACCACGACACGATCCGCATCCACCCGATCATCACCAAGGGCGGCGACGCGGTCAGCGTGATCCCGGCCGAGGTGACGATGGAAACCTTTGTCCGCGGCGGCTCCTTGGAGGCGATCATCGACGCCAACATGAAGGTCGACCGGTGCCTGCGGGCCGGCGCGATGGCGATGGGGGCCGAGGTCGAGATCAACACGATCCCCGGCTACCTGCCCCAGCGCAACGACCGCGCCATGGGCGAATTGTTCGGCGGCAATGTCGCGGCCCTGTTCGGCCCCGGCAATTTCGACATCGGCGGCCACCGCACCGGCTCGACCGACATGGGCGACATCGCCCACATGATCCCGGTGATCCACCCCTATGTCGCCAGCGCGCTCGGCAAGACCCACGGCGCCGATTTCCGCATCAACGAGCCCCAGCACGCCTACCTGACCCCGGCGAAACTATTGGCGATGACCGCGATCGACCTGCTCCACGCCGACGCCGCCCCGGCCCGCCAGATCATCGCCGAGTTCCAACCGGCGTTCACCAAGGCCAGCTATCTCGAATTCGAGCGCGGATTGTTCAAGACGGAACGGTATGGGGCGGCGGAGGGGTAAGCTCGGCAGGGCTGGCCCTCCGCGCGGCCCGTCACTGCACGGCGCAGATCACGCGCGAAAGTCCGACGCAGTACTCGGCGGCGCAAATCCTGCGGTCGCCGAGTACAATCGTGCGGCCAGGCGCGAATGTCTCGAAGCTCAGCGCGCGCGGCTGGCCGCGCGATTGGCAGAACTGGTCGGCGCCTTCTTGTCCGCAACCAGTGGCCCATCTCGCACACCAGTCGACCGCCACACCGCCCACCATGGGCCGCTCATGGACAACCTTCGATCGATCGGGACAAACTCCGCAATCCACGCCCTGATTCTGATGGCCCGGCTGGCAGTATCTCGCGCAATAATCCCTGGTACCGCCTGGGATGGGGGGCCGATCAGGGATAACTTTAGGTTGATCCTTTATCGACTTCGGCCGATCCGGGGTCTTCGGTTGATCAGGGACCTTGGGCTGGTCCGGGATAACAGCCAGAGTATCGCAATACGTATTGGCAACGACACAGACGCGGCCCTGCTCGACGATGCATCGGCCGAGCGCCGATTTTCCGGCTTCATCGGCATTAGCGCCCACGCCGATACCGGTATTCTTGCAGTCCATACCCGTGGCGATAGCCATACACCCTTGCCGGACCGAGGCGACGATACGGCAGCCCGTGCCTTTGCAGGCGGCGATGGCCTCGGATCGCGCTATATCGAGCGTCGGTCTGTCGATGATCACGCCGATCGAAGGCGATGATGTCCCTGCCACACACTCCGCCACTGCCAATGCACCGGCGGCATGAGCCGCCGTCGCGGTGCCTAAAAGGCTCATTAGCCCAAGGGGCAGAAAGGCAGTTCGCCGATAATTCATCGACACGACGTTAAGCCCCTCCGCCGATTCAAGAGACAGCGGCCGGCGGGCGCGATCCTGCGTTATGCGACGCCGCGTCCACCGCCGCATCGACATCGCTCACTTGGAGGCCCAGCTGCCGCTGCATTTCATCCCGCCGCCGCTTCCCGACCAGCTGCCTGATCCCGACCATCGGCCATTGGCCTGGGTCGTCGCGCCGCGCCACGAGACGACATAACCGCCGCTGCCCCCGGAATTGCCGGCCGCGATCTTGCCATTGCCATCGACCGTGCCAGAAAGTCGGTCAGGCCCCGAGCGGCTCGAATAGCTTCCCGACAGCACGCCCGTCGGACTGATGGTGACGCTGAACGCACCACTCTGACCGCCATACAGATCGCAATTGCCGCTCCATTGACCGGTCAGCGACGTCGTGACGGTCGGACGGTTCGGCGGCGCCAAACTGGCCATTCTATCCGGCGCTGGCGGTTGGATCGCCGGTGGTGGGAGCGGAGGACCGATGCGCCCGCCAGGGACGCCAAAATCCGACGTCCGCGGCGGCAGGCCGGGCGCGTCATAACTCTGTTCGTCGGATGACGATGGGCCGGATGACCGATCGCGGCTGCTTGGATCGCTTGCATCCCGCGGGGGCAGGCCGGGCGCGTCATAGGCCAATCCGCCCGGCGGGAGTGGATTGGCGGGGAGCGATGGGCCATCCGGAGGCCGCGGCGTTATCAGGTCCGACAAACACCCGCTAATCCCACAGGCCTGCGCGTTGATGGGCACCGCGGCTCTGATGTCAGGCAGCCCCGCGACCGGGCCTGGCGAGGCCGGGCTGCCGCCGGGAGCCCGACGGTCGTCTCTTCGATTACTAATCATGTTTATTACATTGTTTATCATAGCGGGTGCATTATACGCGATCGCCGCGACAAAGCCGCCAGCGACCGCTACAGGGACTATCCCGGGACTCCCTGCCACTGCTACAGCCCCGGATAAGTAGTACCCAAGCCCGGTAATGAGGGCATTGGTCGCCCCGACGGCGGCCGTGCGTCCGCGTTGATTGGTTGAGGGAATCAGGGCTTCTATGGCGTCGACGGACGCCGAGTTGGCTGCGGCCATGGCTCCGGGAATCGGCCCCTGCAATATGCGCGTGTTAACCACGAAGGTACCGACATATTTTATGACGTTAGCCCCAGTCGCCCCGATGATTGGCACGGTTTGAGCCGCTAGATAGTTGACCCCCATCGTGGCAAGCGCGGCGCCCGCGACCCGGCCCACCACCACGCCACCGCCTGGGGGTTTGCCGGTTATTGAATTATTTCTTTCCGGCCCTCGCGGGGTGCCGGTCGTGTGAAAGAACGGCCTGGTCGGAAGGCTCGAATCGCGCAAACTGAACGTGTGAGGCCCCGGGACAATTCGGAAGGGCTGAGCCGTTGCGCCTATAATATTGTTGCCAACGCTGGCGAGCGCGCTCGGGATATTAACGCCGCCATCCACGGCGCTGGGGTCCACGCTCCTGACATTGGGGGCTGGTTGCGCGTGAGCGGATGCGTTCGCGCCGACCAACGCCAAGCCGACGAGGAGCACCAGTTTCCTGGTTACCGATCCGCGCCGGTCTGGCATGGGTGTTCGAGGCGCACTCCGCCACCGCTGAAAAAATTCATTGCGCATAATAGCCGCGCTTCTGGAGGAGATTCAGGAAGGCGAGATTCACCCTCTCTTCCATGCCCTGCAAACGCGGGGCGAGCGTCGCTTGGAATTCGGCCATGACCTGCGGCATCGTCTTCAGCATCTTGGCTCCGGACGGCGTGCGATAGAAGGCGATGACGTCGCGCATCTCTTCGGCGGTGAAGTGCCGCGCGTAAAGCGCCGGCGCATCGCTCATGAGATCGTCCATGGCGTTGGTCATCAGCGGATCGAATGCCTTCCGCAGCTCGGCGAGGGCGGCGGGATCGATTTTCGGATTGCGGACGCGGATCGCGGCCTCCATCGCCGGCCAGAGTTGGTCCGTCATCTTGACCATCATCTCCGACAGCATTCCGGCGGACACCAGCGAGATCAGTTCAGACGCGGCTCGCCGCGCCTCGGGCGTGGGCGAGTTCTGCGCAAAGGTCTGCGAGGCCCCAAAAAGGCCGCCAAACCCAACCGCCATCATAAAGATCAATATCCGCGACATCGTCATTACCGCACTCCTCGGTCGGCCACCCCTTCGACCGACATTCCCCAGATTTTCGGGGCCATGATGAGTGGCGATTTTTCGCTTCGTCGAGAGGTTTGGGCAACGAAATTCGATCATGATCGCCGCGATGGGCAGTGGGTTGCCGGCCTCGCGGTGCTTGAAGTCGTTGCCGTGCCTACAAGGCGCGCGTCTGTCGTAGTCTGTCGCACCTGCCCCGATGTGTCGGTCACCCCGGGTCTGCAAGCGGCGCCTGCGACCAAAATATCCGGCGGCCGGCGAGCCGAATTCTCGTCTGATTAGTGCCATGCCCCCGGACAGACCTTGCCTGATGTTGGGGCAATGACCGAATTGGGGTCGACTCCGGCGGTTCCATTTTGGTCCGGCGAATGGGAGGAATCGGCGCTGCCTCGCCATCCACGGGCGTATCGGCCAAAGGCTGAAACCCACCCCCGGCAGAGTTCACGAAACACCGGCATGTGCCAACAACAGCAACACTAAAATTGCCATAATCGCATTGCATCCTCCACCCTTTGCCGCGCCGGCTGTCGGCGCGGCGCGCGATGGGCGGAGGGGCGGGTGCCTGATAAAGGCCTGATAAAAACAGGGATAACAGGCTCGCGGCGGGCCAATGCGACCTCGTTCAAAAAGGGCCGATCGGGCAACCCGGCCGGGCGGCCGCGCGGGTCGGGCCGGTTCCGCTCGGGCACGCGGGCGGCGGCGGCATTGCTCGACGCCGAGGCCGAGGCGTTGGCGCAAAAGGCGATCGAGTTGGCGCTCGGCGGCGACCCGGTCGCGGTGCGGTTCTGCCTCGGCCGCGTCCTCGGCGCCCGGCGCGGCCAGCCGGTCGCACTGGCGTTGCCGGCGCTCGCCGCGCCGGGCGACCTCGCCGCCGCGGTCACCGCGATCGCCGCCGGCTTGAGCGAGGGAAGGCTGACCCCGGACGAGGCGCTTTCCCTGGCGCAGATGCTTGAGAGTTTCCCGCGCGCCCTGACCGCCGGCGGCGGCACGCCGGACGACGACATGGACGCGGCCGAGGATGCAAGGCGGGTTCTGCTGGAACGGCTGGCCCGGCTGGGGGACAGCGCCGTCGACGATCGCCGCTAACCGCTAGCCCCGGTCGCGCCGGGCGGCGAGGCGCAGGCGCAGCGCGTTGAGACGGATGAAACCCTCCGCGTCGCGCTGGTCGTAGACCGCGTCTTCCTCGAAGGTGACGTGGGCGAGGCTGTAGAGGCTGTTCGGCGATTGCCGCCCGACCACCCGCGCCGAGCCCTTGTACAGCTTGAGCCGGACCCTGCCGTCGACCGGGTGCTGGCTGTGGTCGATCGCCGCCTGCAGCATCTCGCGCTCGGGCGAGAACCAGAACCCGTTGTAGATCAGCTCGGCGTAGCGCGGCATCAATTCGTCCTTCAGGTGCGTCGCGCCGCGATCGAGGCACAGGCTCTCGATGCCGCGATGCGCCACCTGCCAGATCGTGCCGCCGGGGGTCTCGTAGATTCCGCGCGATTTCATGCCGACAAACCGGTTCTCGACCAGATCGAGCCGGCCGATTCCGTGCTTGCCGCCGAGCTCGTTGAGCCGGGTCAGCAACGCCGCCGGCGACAACGCCTCGCCATCGACCGCGACCGGATCGCCGCGCATGAAATCGATCTCGACGTATTGCGGCGTGTCGGGCGCCTGTTCCGGCGCGACGGTACGGCTGTAGACATATTCCTCGGGCTCGATCGCCGGGTCTTCCAGCACCTTTCCCTCGGCCGAGATGTGCAACAGATTGGCGTCGACCGAAAACGGCGCCTCGCCGCGCTTGTCGCGGGCGATCGGGATCTGGTGCCGGTCGGCGTAGTCGAGCAGCCTGGTGCGCGAGGTCAGATCCCACTCGCGCCACGGTGCGATGACCTTGATGTCGGGCATCAGCGCGTAATAGCTGAGCTCGAAGCGGACCTGGTCGTTGCCCTTGCCGGTGGCGCCGTGGGCGACCGCGTCGGCGCCGACCTGCCGCGCGATCTCGATCTGGCGCTTGGCGATCAACGGCCGCGCGATCGAGGTGCCCAGCAGGTACTGGCCCTCGTACAAGGCGTTGGCGCGAAACATCGGAAACACGAAATCGCGGACGAACTCCTCGCGCAGATCGTCGACGAATATCTCCTTGACCCCAAACATTTCGGCCTTGCGCCGCGCCGGCTCCAATTCCTCGCCCTGGCCGAGATCGGCGGTGAAGGTGACCACCTCGCAGCGATAGGTCTGCTGCAGCCAGCGCAAGATCACCGAGGTATCGAGCCCGCCCGAATAGGCCAGCACAATCTTCCTGATGTCGCCCGGTTTCACCTGTTCGGCCATATCGTTGCCTCGCTCGATTACGCGCCTTGCACAGAACACGGCGGCCGTAGCGGAAAATCACTTTGGCGGCAACGGTTCCCTTTCGATCAGCCAAGCCGACGCCACATCGAGCGCGCCGAACCGAGCAAGTTCCTCGTGCCCCGCCCCTGGAGCAAACCAGCCCTCCTTGGGTTCCGGGGCCGCCGCGAACAAGGCTCGGCCGAGATGGATCGGAACCACGGCGTCGCGATCGCCATGCAGGATCAGGATTGGCGCCTTGACCTCGCCGATCAAGGACAGCGAATCGTACCGATCCCGCACCAGCCACCCAGCGGGCACAAACGGGTAATGATATTGCGCGGCCTGGGCGAGGTTAGTGAACGGCGCCTCGAGCACCACGCCGCCGATCTGCCGTTGCGCCGCCATGCGCACGGCGATGCCCGAGCCCAGCGACTCGCCGTAGAGCACGAGCCGGCGCGGGTCGATCCCCACCTGATCGAGATAGTCGAGGGCGGCCTGGGCATCGGCGTACAAGCCGGGTTCGTTCGGCGTCCCCGGATTGCCGCCATATCCACGGTACTCCAGCATCATCACCCCGTATCCTTCGCGGGCGAAACGCTCCATCCGGTTGGTTCGATAGCCGATATGGCCACCATTCCCGTGAAAATAGGCAATCACCGCCCGTCCTTCGCGAGGCGGGAGATACCAGGCGAGCAACGCCAGCCCGTCCGAGGTCATCACGCCAACCTCGCGCACGCCAAGCTGGGCAAGACTCGAAAGCTGCGGACGGGACCGGTCCGGGAAATACAAAAGCTGGCGCTGGCACAGATAAAGCCCCGCCAGCAAGACCAGATAGGCGGCGAGCGCGATCCCGACCGGCCAGAGCAAGACACGGGCCACCGGGCGCGACAACGGCCGGGGTCAGGCGGCTGGAAGCAGCGTCGGGGCACTCCGCCGTGCCCGCACGCTATCCGACTTCAACTGGCCGCAGGCCGCCAGGATATCGCGGCCGCGCGGGGTGCGCACGGGTGCCGAATACCCGGCGGCGAACACGATGTCGGAAAACGCCGCGATCGCGGAATCCGACGAGCAGCGATAGGGGGCGCCCGGCCACGGGTTGAACGGGATCAGATTGACCTTGGCGGGAATGCCGCGCAGCAGCCGTACCAGCTCGCGCGCCTCCTCGGGGCTGTCGTTGACCCCGTCGAGCATCACGTACTCGAAGGTGATGCGCCGCGCGTTGCTCGACCCCGGATAGCCGAGGCAGGCCGCGAGCAATTCGGCGATGTTGTATTTGCGGTTGAGGGGGACCAGCCGGTCGCGCACATCGTCCCGCACCGCGTGCAACGACACCGCGAGGTTGACTCCGAGCTCGGCGCCGCAGCGGGCGATCATCGGCACCACTCCGGCGGTCGACAGCGTGATCTTGCGCCGCGAGATCGCCAATCCCTCGGGATCCATCGCGATCTTCACCGCGGCGGCGACATTGTCGTAATTGTACAGCGGTTCGCCCATGCCCATCAGCACGATGTTGGTGAGCTGGCGGTCCTCGCCGGTTCGATCCGCGGGCGTGGGCCATTCGCCGAGCGCGTCGCGCGCGACCATGATCTGGCCGATGATCTCGGCGGCATCGAGGTTGCGCACGAGGCGCTGCGTGCCGGTATGGCAGAACGAGCAGGTCAGAGTGCAGCCGACCTGCGAGGACACGCACAAGGTGCCACGATCGGTTTCGGGGATGTGGACGGTCTCGACCTCCTGCCCGTCGGCGAAGCGCAGCAGCCACTTGCGGGTGCCGTCGGCCGAGATCAGGGCGCGGCTAACCCGCGGCCGATCCAGCGCATAGCGGCCGGCGAGGACGGCGCGGAAATCTTTGGCCAGGCTGGTCATCGCGGCGAAGTCGGTGACGCCGCGATGGTAGATCCAGTGCCACAATTGCCGAGCCCGGAACGGCGCCGCCCCAAACGCCACCATCTCGCCGGCGAGCGCCTCGCGGCTCATGCCGACCAGGTTGGGCCCGACGGGGTTGGCTCGGGCGTCGCCGGCCGGTGTGATGGCTGTCATCACACAGATATAGGGCGGCCTGGGCCTCGCCGGCAATCGGACCGGGGCCGCGAAGTCCTATCGCTTGACGCCACAGGCCTTGTCGATCAGCGCGAGCGCCCGGGAAAACCCGCTCAGCGAATAGGTGTCGGTTGTGGGCGCGCCGTGTTGCGGGGTTCCCTTGACGACGGCGCTCCGCCCCTTGATCAGCGCTGTGACGATGGTCTTGTCGAGCTCGGCGTTGCGCGCCCAGGCGCTGCCGTCCTTGGTGAACAACTCGAACTTGGCCCCGCCGACATCGATCGAGACCTCGCTGCCATCCTTCAGCGCGTAGCCTTCGACAAAGCTGACCACGTTGGCGATTTTTTCTTCCGGACGGTGAGTCACCATCGCCGAGGGCGGTTTGCGCCGGGCACCGGCGGGCTCGCTCTTCTGCGCCGGGCTGACCAAATAGCAGACCCGGCCGCTCTTATCCTGGAACTCGTAGGCGGTCCACGACCCTTCGGTGCCGAGCGTCCGGGTCTTGCCGGCGGGGGCCGGCGCGGGCGCGGGAGCCGCCGGCTTTTTCTTCTTCTCCGCGGTCCACCCCGGGGTCGCGCCCGCCAGCGCCACAGTCCACACGGCGACCGCGCCGACTAACAACAATCGAACTAGCCTCATCCCCGCAGCATAACCTCGTCGAACGCCAAATTCCACGGCGCGGGGCATATCGCGAAGGCCGCGGGCCGCGGGCGGACTCTCCCCCTGCGCGGCAAAACCGGGCAGAATGCCGGTGCATGGAACAGATCGAGCTCCGGCCGGCGCACCCCGGCGATGCCTGCGGCATCGCCCGGCTTGATGTCGAAACCTGGCAGACGACCTATGCCGGCATCCTCGCGACGCCATATCTGGTCGGCCTGTCGGTGGAACGGCGCGAGCGCGGCTGGGCCAATGTGATCCGCCGCGAGCCGCGCGACGTGCGCGTCGCGATTGATCCTGACGGCATCATTCGCGGCTTTGGCAGCTGCGGGGCTTGCCGCGACGAGCCCAATTTCAGCGGCGAGGTCTTTACCCTCTATGTCGCACCCGACTGGCAGAATCAGGGGATCGGCCGCCGGCTATTGCTGGCGTTGTTCGCGCGCCTGGTCGATCAGGGACGCGAATCGGCGGTAATCTGGGTATTGCGCGACAACCCCGGCCGATTTTTCTACCACAGGCTCGGCGGCCGTCAGATCCGCCACAAATCGCTCCCGGTCGGCGGCGCGTCGGTCGAGGCGGCGGGATTCGGCTGGCGCGACCTGCCGCATTTCCTGTCGACGATCGACCGCGACGAGCGCCAGGCCGAGCCCTGAGTCGATCGCGCCCTTGTCGTTCGCGCCTTCAGGGTTTGACGCCTTCCTGCCAGCGCCCGGCCTTTTTCAGCGCGTCGGCGACCTCGGGCGGCATGTATTTCTCGTCGTGCTTGGCGAGCACGCTGCTGGCGACGAACACCCGGTCCTTGCCGAGCCGGCCCTCGGCCACGATGCCCTGCCCTTCGCGGAACAGATCCGGTAGCATGCCGTCGTAGACGATTGTGATCCCGGTGTTGCCGTCGCTGACGCGAAAGCTGACCTGGCGGCCGCCGTCGCGGCGCTCGACGCTATTCTCCTCGACCAGCCCGCCGATGCGGATGCGCCGCTCCGGGCCGATCCCCTTGGCGATCAACTCGCTCGGCCCATAGAAGAAAACGAGATTGTCGCTGAAAGCCGCCAGTACCATCGCGCTCGCCGCGGCGAGCGCGAGCATGCCGCAGGCGAGGATCACCAGCCGCCGCCGCTTGCGGGTCATGACCGATCGTCGAGTGGTCGCTGGAGCGCATCGAGCGCGCGCAGCCCGGCACGATAACGCCGCCCTGAATGGATCGCGAGGCCGCCAAGCACCGCGATGGCGACGCCGTAGGCCGGCCACACGAACGCGGCATAACCGCCCATCGACAGGAAGGGGCCGAGCCCGCTCATCGCTGGGTGATCACGGCAGCACCGGGCGACCCGCCGCCGGCAATTCCCGGCCGTCGCTCGCGGCGCGGCGGCATCCCGTAAAGCCGCAAGGCCCGCGCCTTGCGTTCGTTCAATGCCGTGCGCATCCGCACCAGCAGCAGCGCGGCGAACAGCAACGTGAACCCCAATGCCATGACCAATAGCGGGATAAGCATCGAGATGTCGATCGCCGGCCGGCCGAGCCGCAATACGCTGGCGGGCTGGTGCAATGTGTTCCACCAATCGACCGAAAACTTGATGATCGGCAGATTGACCACCCCGACCAGGGCCAGCAGCGAGCCGGCCCGCGCGCCGCGCGACGAATCGTCGAACGCGTTGACCAGCGCGATATAGCCGAGATAGAGGAAAAACAGCACCAATACCGAGGTCAGCCGCGCGTCCCACACCCACCAGGCCCCCCACATCGGCCGGCCCCACAACGAACCGGTGACCAGGCAGACAAAGGTGAACGCGGCGCCGATCGGCGCCGCCGACTGCGCCGCGATCTCGGCCAGCGGATGCCGCCATACCAGCGCGACGGCGCTGGCGAGCGCGATAAACAGATAGACCGACAGCGCCATCCACGCAGCCGGGACATGGACAAACATGATCCGCACGCTCTCGCCCTGCTGGTAGTCGGGCGGCGCCACGACCAGCGCCCAGCCGAGCCCGAGCGCGAGCACCACGGCGGTCAGGCTGGCAAGCCACGGCAATGCCGCGCCGCTGACCCGCATGAAACGCGCCGGATTGGCAAGGCGGCTGATCATTCGGACCGTACTCGCACTGGATGGCTCATTCTATTCCCGGGAGCTTTGTAGCGCATTCGTCCCGCTCATTCGACCGCGTCGCGCAACGCCGCCGCTGCCGCCAGCGGCGCCAGCACCCCCGCCGCCAGGCTTAACGCGCCGAGTAACAGCAGGTGGGCCCGGGCGCCTTCCGCGGCGAGGCTCGCCTCCACCGCCCCCGCACCAAAGATCAGCGGCGGCAGATAGAACGGCAATACCAGCAATGCCGACAACACCCCCGGCCGCCGCGCCCCGAGGGTCAGCGCGGCCGCGATCGCGCCGAGCAGGCTCAACCCCGGCGTGCCGATCAGCAGGCCAAAAACCAGGATCGGGATCGCCTCCGGGTCGAGGTCGACGATCAAGGCAAGCGCCGGGCTGACGATGGTTAAAGGTAGTCCTGTAGTTAGCCAATGCGCCAGGCATTTCGCGGCGACGGTCAATTCGAGCGGCACTGCCGACAACACCATCAGATCGAGCCCGCCATCGGCATGATCGCCGGCGAACAGCCGGTCGAGGCTCGAGACCGCGGCGAGCAACGCCGCGACCCAGACGATGCCCGCGCCGACCCGCCGCAAGACCTCGGGCTCGGGGCCGATCCCGAACGGAAACAACACGACCGCGAGCACGAAAAAGCCGACAACCAGCCCGATCTCGCCACCCTGGCGCAACGACAGCAGCAGGTCGCGCCGCACCAGTGCGACAAACCCGCCGGTAATCGACGTGGCCATGATCTAGAATTCGGTGGCGTAGGCCGCATCGGCGGCGAGCGCGTAATCGTCCAGAGCGATGAACACGGCGGCATCGATCGCGATCGGCTGATGGGTGGCGAACGCGACCATTCCGCCGGCGGCGCGATGCGCCGCGATCGCCCGCACCAACCGCGCTTCGCCATCGCGATCGAGCGCGGCGGTCGGCTCGTCGAGCAGCCAGATCGGCGCCGGCACCGCGACCAGCCGGGCCAGTGCCAGGCGCCGGCGCTGGCCCGCAGAAAGCCAGCGGCACGGCCAATCGGCAACCCGCTCGAGCTCGAAGGCCGCCAATGCCTCGCCGGTCCGGTTCGCGGCGACGCCGCGCAGGCCGGCCCAGAACTCCAGAGTCTCGCGCGGGGTTATGGCTGGCTTAACTCCATCGAGATGACCAATGTAATGGACTAGTGCGCGATAGCTCGCAGCATCATCGGCGATCGGCGC
>Ga0209726_10000571_pt1 | contig 67610 bp, 49 predicted proteins | sample Subgrocontami54m_FD_187453 | JGI IMG/M metagenome (GOLD analysis project Ga0209726, IMG submission 187453) | Subsurface groundwater microbial communities from S. Glens Falls, New York, USA - GMW46 contaminated, 5.4 m (SPAdes) (version 3) | ecosystem: Environmental > Aquatic > Deep subsurface >...
GTGTTTACTTGGTGGTACAACCCCAATATTCGGAAGCTGCGCAACAGGACCAGATCAATACTGGAATTCTATACTAGGAGCAATCTATCCAAACAACTCAACCCTAGATTTCTTCATAGGTGGACAATCTACCACCAGCGCCAAGTTTGGGGTACTTAATGTAAACGGAAGTGGTCCTGTAACAGCAACTGTTTCAGGAAGCTTAATAGTCATGCCAACTAACGGAGCAGGAGGAAATATTGGTATTGGCACCACAGCGCCGGGGAAAATACTTGACCTTCGTAGAGATCAAGCCGGCGACACTTCGATTCGCATCACCAATGCCACTGCAACTCCAGGAACGAATCCCAATGCCGGCATTATTTTTTCCGCAGACGGGACTACAGAGACTTTTAAAATCGGCATTGACCGTGATGAGACCGGCGCTGAGCCTTTTCTTTGGATCCCGGGAGCGCAGGATCTTCGAATATTCACGAACGCATTAGAGAGGATGAGAGTTACGAGCGGCGGCAGCGTAGGCATAGGCGACACAACCCCTGATGCCTTCCTTGAAGTTCTGGGAACAACAGAACAATTAAGATTAACTTACAGTGATGGAACAGTTGACAGTAGGTTCACTGTTGACTCTTCAGGAAATCTAAATATAGATAATACCGGTACTAAAACTACTATCACGGATGATCTTCAGGTAACAGGTAACGATATCCTAGACTCAGGAGCAGCAACAAGAATAACCTTGGGTGTAACAACAACATTAACAAATACTACTCTTACTCTTTCAGGAACTGCTACTTTTACAGCATCCTCCCTAACAACAATAAGTTTGGGAACCAGCGCTACCATTAATGCAGGAGCAACTGCTCTAAATCTTCAGGCAGATGGAACACCTGATGTAAACATAGCAGGAGGAAGTGGAACAACAGGATGTACTATTGCAAACTCTACGGGTAATCTAACTTGTAGCGGAAACATTGCAGGAGCCTCAACAGGAATACAGGGTTACTGGCAGAGAGCAAGTGGAGCTTTAGCTCCTACAAATATAACAGACGACATCTTACTGGGTGCTATTAGTACAGCCTCAGCTAAGTTTGCTTTCCTAAATGTAGCGGGAGGAACTCCTACAGCAAGTATCTCAGCCAACTCAGGAAATATCGCAACATATCTCACAGGACTTGGCAATCTCCAGACAACAAATGGCCAGACTCTAGTATTAGGTGGAACAACAACAGGATTAGTCAACGTTAACAACAAATCAGGATCTGCTTTTACCACATTTGACACTGTTAACAGTAGAGTTGGGATAGGGACGACAACTCCAATATCAACGCTAGATGTTAATGGAGATGTAATGATCCGAAACGGTAGTAAATACTACTTTGCTCCAAATGGCAGTGCAATAGATACTAATTGGTCTTTGGGATACTTAGCGAGCGGAGCAGGAGGAACGTATGTGACAGTGGGCGCTGTAGTACAAACTGTATATAATGGTAGCAATGGTTATGGCTACATACTTAAAAATTCCGGTGGTACTCCTTTGTTTGAGATTGGCGGAGGAGACGGTGAAACTTACTTTGCCGGCAATGTAGGTATCAAAAATACCGCACGTCCCGTCACCGCTCTTGATGTCACAGGCTCTGCATCTTTATCTGCCAATCTTTCTTTAAGAGGAGCCGCTACTGCTCATACTTTCAATATTTTGGATAATGGAACACTTAATATCCAAAGAAGCCCGGGTGGAGACGCAGGTTTAGCAACAGCGCTTTTTATTCAAAATACTGGCAATGTGGGAATTGGGACAACGAGCCCTCAAGCAGCACTTGATGTAAGAAGTGCAATTTCTATTGGAGCCAGTGCTGCATCTGCTGGACATTTAAGATTACCAAATGCCGGCACTATCACCATGAGAAACTTAGCCAATAATGGGGACGTAACACTAATTACAGGTGGTCAAGGAACAACCACAAGCTGCAATGACTGTACGCTTTTTACTAACACGACTCAGTTTCAAAACAATGTTATCCTAGCAAATGGGAATCAACTTAGCGTTACCGATTCTGCAGGCGCAAACCATCTAATAATATCAGCTGCTACTACTTATGCAGACATTCAATCGTATAATAGTCAGCCATTAGTTATTAATCGACTTGGAAATAACGTCGGCATCGGCACGACCTCTCCTACTGCAGTTCTTGATGTAGCAGGAGCTGCAAGTGTCGGAGGACAGCTTACTTTTAGATCAGGTTCAGGAACAATACAAACTACTGCCAATCAAACCTTAACTATAGGTGGAGATACTACGGGAAATATTACTCTATCTCCTAACAACGGGAGCAGTGGAATACTTTCTCTTAATTCTCCGACAATTGGTACCAATGCTACTACTCTGGCTCTATTCAATACTACTGCAACAACTGTTAACTTTGCAGGTGCAGTAGGATCAGGAGGAATAAATCTTGCGGGAGGAAGCTCCTCCACCGGATGCAGCCTTGATGGAAGTAATGGAAACCTAACTTGTAGCGGAAACATTGCAGGAGCAACAACAGGAATACAAGGATATTGGCAGAGAGCAAGTGGCGCATTAGCCCCAACAAACATAACAGATGACCTCTTACTAGGCGCAACTAGTACAGCTTCTGCTAAGTTTGCCTTCCTTAACGTAGCAGGTGGAACTCCCACAGCATCAATCTCTGCCAACTCTGGCAATAACGCTTTGTATCTCACAGGAGACGGAACTCTGGCTACTACCAACAGAGGGACAATCACCATTGGAAGTTCTTCAACATATAACACTTCAGGAAATATCCTCCTTGCACCAAATGGAACGGGAAATGTGGGAATAGGGACCACTGCTCCAGCAGCAAAACTATTCGTAAATGGAACAACAGATTTAGGAGCAAGCAGAAATGGTATATCCTTTGGCGCAACTCCCCAGCTATATGTCGGAGGCGGAGGCGTCTATCTTGACAATAATACATATTTAGGATGGAGAGATGCTGGAGGAACAAGTAATATTGGAGGTATATTAGCTAACACCTCTAATCAGCTGGTGCTTTCTGCACCAGCTGCTGGAATACTTTTTACAGTTGATGGCTCTAACAGATTAACGCTTACTAACACAGCAGCAACATTTGCATCAATTTATGGAGTTGCCATCAATACGGTCACCGGAGGTAGCCAAGCAGGTCTTGCAGTAACTCAAGCTTCTACTAGTCAAAACACAGCTAGTTTTACTGGAGCGGCTTCCTCTTCTGTAAACACAGTCAGTATTTCTGGTAATACCAGTACTTCAGCTTTGTCAGTAGTACAAGCAGGTTCGGGCTATGCAGCAACCTTTACCGGAGGCAATGTCGGCATCGGCACTACATCTCCTCTCGCCACTTTGGATGTGAGAGGAAATTCGGGGACTACTCCTGTTGGGTCTGTCTCAGGACAAACTTCCTTTGCGGCACTGGTCGTAGATAACAAAGGAGTTGGAGATATATTCACGGCTTCGTCTTCTGGTTTAAACAGGTTTGTAATTACCCAGGCGGGAAATGTGGGAATTGGAACAACGGCGCCAGGTAGCCTACTACAATTAGGTTCTGGTAGTTTAACTTGGACTACAGACAACGCCAGCGACATCGGGGCAGCGGGAGCGACTAGACCTCGAACAGGATACTTTGGTACGCAAATAGTAACTGGTCCTATCACTGGAGATCTAAGCTCTTATAGTCTATTCTCATCTAAGGCTGTTGTCGGAACCGCCAATGTTGGAGGATTCGAAAACACGGATACCGCAAACAATAGCGCTGCCGCCATAGATCTAAAGGTAGCTGGTATTGGTTTGCTCGTGATTACAGCCGCCAGGAACAGCGCCAATAGCGCTGCCACCGTAACCCTAAATGTCCGCACTCCTTTCGGTTCAAATGTCGATATAGCATCCATCACAAGTACCAACTTCACATTGTCCGAAAATTTACTCTTTAACGCAGACAATACCTACGATATCGGTGCGTCAGGTGCGACAAGACCTCGCAGCTTATATCTTGGCAGTAATTTGTCAGCGGCGAGTACTATTACTTTCTCCACCTTTACCTCAAACGGTGGGCCACTCTACACCAATGCCTCAGGAGTTCTAGCTCAAACAACAGCAGGAACAGCTACTCAGTGTTTACTGGGAGGTACAACTCCAGTCTTTGGATCTTGCGCGACAGGACCTGATCAATATTGGAACTCTACACTAGGCGCACTCTATCCTAACAACTCTACCCTAGATTTCTTAATTGGAGGACAAGCTACAACATCTGCCAAGTTTGCAGTACTAAACATTAACTCAGGAACTCCAACAGCTTCTATCTCAGCGAACTCTGGCAATATTGCAACCTACCTCACAGGATTAGGTAATCTCCAAACAACAAATGGACAGACTCTAGTATTAGGTGGAACAACAACAGGATTAGTCAATGTTAACAACAAAGCAGGATCTGCTTTTACCACCTTTGATACGGTTAATAGCAGAGTTGGAATAGGAACGACAACGCCAAATCATCCCCTACAAGTTGAAGGCAATGTTGGTGTGGATCTGCAAAGTCTTGCAGAAAATAAATATACTTTCTACGTTAATTCTACTGATAATACTGTTGTTGTTGGCGGAAATAACACTACAGTTCTTGGAGCAAATCAAGCAAAGTTAGTAGTGACTGGAGGCGATGCTGCTAGTACATTCTCTAACGCTACAATCGCCCTAGGATTTGTTAGCGGTGGCTACTTTAATTTTATTCATACCCGTCATAATGCCAGTACTTCAACAGGAAACGCTATTGATTTTTATACGAGTGATGGGACCGGTGGTGGTTCATACCCAACGAATGCAGTCCATGGAATGACAATAACCGCTGGAACAGTGGGCATCGGGGACACAGGGCCTGATGCTTTCCTTGAAGTTCTGGGAACTACAGAACAGTTAAGATTAACTTACACTGATGGAACTGTTGACAGTAGGTTTACAGTGGACTCTTCAGGTGACTTAACAATCAACAACACCGGAACTCAAACAATCCTCTCTGATGATCTGGCTGTTAATGGCGGAGATCTCACTACCTCCCAAACCACAGCCACTTTGTTTAATGCAACAGCCACTACCCTCTCCTTAGGTGGAGCAGCCACTACCTTAAATATTGGGCCAACAGGCTCTGGTACATCTTCAATAGTTATGTCTGGAGGATCCGCTGATACTGGATGTACATTGGCTGGAGCAACAGGGAACCTGACTTGTACAGGGAATATTGCAGGAGCCTCTACTGGAATACAAGGTTACTGGCAAAGAGCAAGTGGAGCACTAGCTCCTACTAATATAACAGATGACATCTTACTGGGAGCTACCAGTACAACTTCTGCTAAGTTTGGATTCCTGAATGTAGCAGGAGGAACTCCAACAGCTTCTATATCTGGTAACTCTGGAAACATTGCAACCTACTTAACAGGTTTAGGCAATCTCCAAACAACAAATGGTCAGACATTAACTCTGGGTGGAACAACAACAGGATTAGTCAACGTTAATAACAAATCAGGATCTGCTTTTACCACTTTTGATACAGTAAATAGTAGAGTTGGAATTGGGACAGCGAATCCACAACAGTTATTGCACCTGAAAGGTGATGATATGGGGCTACGAATAGAAGACGGAAACAGTGCTGAAAATTACGATATCAAGAGGGACGACTCGGACGGCTTGTTGAGATTTGCGGCCAGCCAGGCGTCGCCTTACAGCGGCTACAAATTCCTAGTAAACGTCGCTGCCACAGAAGCATTGAGGATTACCGGAGCCGGCAACGTCGGAATAGGAACTTCATCACCAATATCAGAACTTCATGTAACCCGACCATTGTCTTTTGGTGCAAATGGTAAAGCTTTGGCTATATTTGATCAAATTGAGAATCAGGATATATTTGCCGCTTCCGCTTCAGGGACCAACAGATTTGTTATCCAGAATGGGGGAAATGTGGGAATCGGGACAACAGCACCGGGCGGAAATCTGGAGATTGCTTCGTCAGATACATTAACCCGCCCAGCGTTGAGAATTAGAGCAAACACAAATCAGGCGTATGGGTTTGATTTCGACCATGAACAAGTCACCACAGGATATTTAGCCCTGTATTCAGTTAATAATGGTACAAGAACATTAGGTCTAGTACAAACCAGGGATGGAAATACAGGCAATGTTGGCATCGGTAATACTTCTCCCCTTGCAAAACTTGATGTAACCGGTTCTGCATCTTTGTCTGCCAACCTATCACTTCGAGGTGCTGCTACTGCCCACACTTTCAACATCCTTGACAATGGAACCCTCAATATCCAAAGAAGCCCGGGCGGAGATGCGGGACTGGCAACAGCTCTCTTTATTCAGAACAATGGAAATGTGGGAATAGGGACGGCAGGACCGTTAGAAAAATTACACATTGCAAAAGACCGTGCGGACAACTCAGTTTCTGATGATTTGGCTCAAGTGGTTATTTCGGGAATCACCAGCACAAACAAGCGGTTATTATTGGGATATAACACCACAAGTAACAATGGCTTCATACAAGCCGTAAATAGCACGGTGGCATACTCAAATCTTTTGTTAAATCCAAACGGCGGAAATGTGGGGATAGGAACGACGAATCCAACTGGTCACCTTCAGGTCCAAAGTACGACAGCTGGCACACAGATATATGTAGTAAGTAGTGCGACAAGTGGAAACAACTATGGTATTGACGCTGAAGCAACTGGAGTCGGCGGAACTTCAAACACCGGAGTGTATGGTGCGGCAACGGGAGCAACTACCAACTATGCTATTTATGTGCCGAACGGCTTTCCTGCTGCGGGAACGAACAATTACCAATTATATATGGCCTCGGACGCAAAATCTTATTTCGGTGGCAACGTCGGCATCGGCACTACTTCTCCTCTTGCCACTCTGGATATTCGAGGAGGCTCCGGGACTACTCCTGTCTCCTCAATCTCCGGGCAAACGTCATTTGCGGCACTAGTAGTAGATAACAAAGGAGTAGGAGATATCTTCACAGCCTCATCTTCGGGACTTAATAGATTTGTGATTACGCAGGCTGGAAATGTGGGAATTGGGACTACTGCGCCAGGTGCCCCCCTTGATATCAGATATGCTAGTGGCAATACTAACACTGGTATCCCAGTTTTAATATTAGATGGTCCAACAGGTAACACCCAAACAGTTTTATCCTTACGAACAGCAGGAACAGAAAGAGCCAAAATTAGAGTTGACAGTTCAGGAAATCTTCTACTGGGAGATGGCGTTCCAGCTAGCATCCAAATTAACAGCGGAGTAAATTTTGCGTATAGCACAATCGATCGGCCTGGCACAATTGACTTCCGCGGAACTGGTCTGAGCTGGGCTAATAATGGAACAAGCATATTTACCATGACTACTGGTGGTAATTTAGGCATCGGTGCTACTTCTCCCCTTGCCACTCTGGATGTCCGGGGGAATTCTGGGACTACGCCTGTTGCTTCAATCTCCGGAACCACCTCCTTTGCAGGACTTCTTGTAGATAACACTGGAGTTGGAGATCTCTTTACAGCTTCTAAGTCAGGAGCGAGAAAGTTTACAATCCTTAACAATGGAGACATACAATGGGCTGGTCAAACCAATTTCCTTAATACTTTCTCCTCTGCCGCAACAGCCGCTCGAACTATTACATTCCCAGATGCTACTGGAACTATTTGTCTTTCTGTAAACAACTGTGCTGCGGATGCTTTCTGGAACCAAGCTTCAGGACTTCTTTATGCAGGCAACACCACAGTTGATCTAGCCATTGGCGGAACTTCAACATCAGCTGCTAAGTTTGCAGTTCTAAACATTAACTCTGGGACACCTGTTGCTTCAATCTCAGCAAACTCAGGAAACATTGCAACATATTTAACAGGACTTGGTAATCTTCAAACAACCAATGGCCAAACATTAACATTGGGAGGAACAACCACAGGATTAGTCAATGTTAATAACAAATCAGGATCTGCTTTTACCACTTTTGATACAGTAAATAGTAGAGTAGGGATTGGAACCACGGCGCCAGGGTCGATGTTTGTGATAAATGGTTTATCCCAAACAGGATTTACTAATAATCCTGATTTGATTCGGCTATACACAACCGATTCTCAAGCGGCAAATATGGGCGCAGGTATTCTGTTTGGAGGTGTTTATACAGGAACTTCTCAAACATCATGGGCTTATATTGGTGGTGTCAAAGAGAGCAGTACTGATAGCAATTTTGCGGGTCGTTTGGTTTTCGGTACGCGCACCAATGGTGCAGGCTCGACTGATATGACTCGGATGGTGATTGATAGCACCGGCAATGTCGGGATAGGGACCACTACTCCTACTGCTCTTTTGGATGTAGCCGGAGCGGCATCAGTGGGAGGTCAACTTAGTTTCAGATCAGGTTCGGGAACTATTCAAACTACAGCAAATCAGACACTAACTCTTGGGGGAAACACCACGGGAAATATTATTCTCTCTCCTCTTAACAGTATTGCAGGATCCAGAGTTACTCCTGGAGCTGATAATCTGGTCTCCCTTGGTTCTTCTCCTTCTGCAAGGTTTAAAGACTTATTCCTGGGTCCTTCCTCTCTTCATGTAATTTGTACAACTGGAGACGGCTGCGGACAAAATCTAGACTATGCTCTTGGAGTTAATACTTCAACCGGGACTTTCTCTATTGGAGTTAACGGAACAACAGCCACCGGAAATCCACTGCTTAATATCACACAGGGTGGCAACGTGGGAATTGGAACAACGGGACCTGGCATGCAATTACAGGTTGGAACAGGAGTGAAAATTGCTAACACCTATGATGGGGTAAACGGATGGGGAAGCACACGGCGGGCAGTAGTTCTTGATGATGCGACTACACGGTTAAGTTTACAGGCAGGAGTCGGTGCTGGTATTGTGGCAGTAGAAACAGCCCATCCCTTATATCTAGCCACTAGCAATGCTATTCAGATGACAATATTATCCGGAGGCAATGTGGGCATCGGGACGACGGGGCCGCGTAATATCCTTGACGTACAAGGTTCATCAACTACTACATTAGAACTTGCCGCACTCACCAATACATCGACTGCCAATAACACAACAAAAAGTGTAGCACTGAACTTTGACTTAAAAGACACCAGTGTAACTCTCAAAACAGCCGCTCAAATTGTGGGCGGTCCCATAGATGCAAACATCAATGCCGGCTATCTTGCGTTTTACACCCGTGCAGGAGGAGTTGCTGCAGCGGAAAGGGTCAGAATAGATAATCTCGGCAATGTGGGGATCGGCAATACCACCCCTCTTACCGCTCTGGATGTAACCGGTTCTGCGTCTTTGTCGGCGAATTTGAGTTTGAGGGGAGCAGCTACTGCCCACACTTTTAATATCCTCGACAATGGAACTCTAAATATCCAGCGTTCTCCCGGAGGAGATGCAGGCCTCGCAACAGCCCTCTTCATTCAGAACAATGGAAATGTGGGAATCGGGACAACGGCACCTGCTACCCAACTACATGTGTATGGCGCCGGACAAACAACAGCAGCCCTTACAGACGCTGGAAATTCCGGGGGAACGTTATACGTTAATTCAAGCGACGGGGCAGTAAATAGTGGCGGAGCAGTGCTCTTTGGGGCAGGGTCGGATAGATTTGCGGCTATAAAGGCGCTGTATCAAGATGGAACGTCTAACGGAGTTGGAGACTTGGCATTTTCTACAAGAAATGTTATAGCTGATACAGCGTTAACTGAGCGTATAAGAATTCTATCTACGGGCAATGTGGGCATTGGCACAACCTCTCCAACAGCTCTTCTTGATGTAGCAGGTACGGCCTCAATCTCGGGAGCTCTAAAGATTTATGGGACAACGCCAACTATTCAATCAGTAGTTAATAAAAGCTTAGTAATAGGCGGGGACACAACCGGAGATATAGCATTAATGCCAAGAAACGGAAGCGGATTTGTCGGCATCGGGACAACGAGTCCGAGTCAGCTTCTCGAAGTGTATGGTGCAAATACAAAGACAAAAGTAACAGACAATGGCTCTGGCTATACATATACCAATTGGGCGAACGCAACTTCATCCAATTTCTTTGGTACTGAAAATACAACTGGCGGGGGTGTATTTACTGGTTCTACTGCAAATGCCGGTATTCTTGGTACAGGAAACAGTACGCCATTACAGTTTGGCACAAACGGTAGTATTAAAATGACACTTCTATCTGGTGGCAACTTTGGAATCGGAACTATTTCTCCAGTGTCAGAACTTCATGTGACTAGACCTTTATCTCTTGGCGCCAATGGTAAAGCTCTAGCTATCTTTGACCAAATAGAAAATCAGGATATATTTGCAGCTTCTGCCTCAGGTACAAACAGATTCGTTATTCAAAATGGCGGCAACGTCGGCATCGGGACAACGAATCCGGGGGCTGCGTTGCATGTTATAGGTGAGACACGCGTTCAAAGCAATACTGATTCCCTAGTGGATATCCGTTCTGATGAAAATGATGATGGATCAAATGATGCTTATGTAAGATTTGTAGATGGCGGAGCCATAAACTGGACAACAGGAAGTGACGCCTCTAATTCTTATGCATACACCATCAGTAATGGAGCTGTGGGAACAAATCCAAGATTAACGGTCTTGACTGGCGGCAATGTCGGCATCGGAACAACGAGTCCAACTGATTCCATACTTACTATAAATGCAAATTCAGGAAATACAACGACCGCCGGAGGGATATCGCTTTTAGGAACTAATAGCAGTTATGGCATGCGAGCAACAGTCTTTGACACGGGAACAGGTATTCAAGGACAATTTGTGCTCAAGGTTGCTGGTTCGTATGACGCAACCCCCGCTATGGTTATAGGAGGACCTGGAAGTACCAGAAACGTCGGGATCGGCAATATTACTCCTCTCACAGCTCTTGATGTGACCGGTTCTGCATCGCTTTCTGCTAATCTATCTCTTCGAGGAGCTGCTACAGCTCACACATTCAATATCCTTGACAATGGAACTCTCAATATTCAAAGAAGCCCGGGCGGAGACGCGGGCCTAGCAACAGCCCTCTTTGTTCAGAACAATGGAAGAGTAGGAATTAATACGGTGACACCACTTACTTTAATGCATCTGGTCGGACCTTCCAGTGGCGGATCAAATCCTGGCGGTATTTTAACGATATCACCCGATAATAGTACTAGCCCTACGTCAACGGATAAGTTTGGTATACAGCTAGTCGCTGATGCAACAGGCGACCGAGTAGCCGCAATCTATAATACGGCGACACAAACCGGTAACTCATGGAATCAACCGGCAATGACTTTTTGGGTCTCTGGTCAAGGTATCGCCAGTAGAGAAATAATGAGAATTGATGGACAAACTGGCAATGTGGGGATTGGGACGACGGCGCCGGAAGCTAAAGCCCAAATAACAGGCGGGGGGCTTTGTGTAGGGTCTGATGTAAATTGTAATACAGACAATAATACTGAAGGCACTGTTTATGCCGCAACAACTGCTATGACAGTATATGACGTGGCAGAGAATTACCCGACCAAAGATACGTCTTTAGTTCCAGGCGAAGTGGTGACCATGGATAAAACAAGAGGAGTTTTTGTTGAAAGGGCGACTAAACCTTACGATTCAATGGCAATAGGAGCAATTTCTGCCGAGCCCGGAGTTCTTCTCGGAGGATTCAACGGAAAACAATACAAAGAAGAAAGGCAAGTAGCTGTAGCTCTCAGCGGAAGAATAACTATTAAAGCTAGTAATGAAAACGGTCCGATAATGCAGGGAGACTTCGTAACCTCAGCATCTTCATCAGGTAGAATAATGAAAGCAACACAAGCAGGTCCGGTAATTGGGCAGGCCCTTGAAGATTGGGATCAATCAAAAGATTCGGTAATGGTATTTATTAAAGCCACTTACCACGACCCCGATGTTTATATTACAGATTCAGGAGTGCTAAGTATTGGACCAATGGTTGATGCTAACTTTGAAGTTAAACGAGCCGATACACCGGTTGAGCGAATCTCTGCTTTTAAAGAAACAGTGGTAGGTAAAATAAGAGCTGGAATAATTACTGCAACTACAATAACTACAGATTCGCTCAACATAAAAACAGACCAGGTATATATTGGGGACAAGAGTCTTGCCCAATATATCGCAGAACAAAATCAGAACTCGAACACAGAACTTGCAGAAGAACAATACGCAGAACAAATCAGAAATTTGCAGGGGCAGATAGATTCTCTCAATGTAGTTCTGGGAGTAACGTCCGAGTCAAACTCGGCTGCGGCAGCGTCTAGTTCGGCAAACCAGGAATTATTAGCTCTCCAGGATAGTATTGCTCAGAAAGAACAGGAGATTGCGGCATTACAGCAATCGGCGAGTTCTTCCGCCACCACTTCGGCTGATTCGGTTACCACTAAAAAGCTCAGAATAACGGGATCTGCTTTGATTGAGGGGATAGTTACGGTTCTTGATAATCTGACAGTTCAAGACCTCATAGTTAACTCCACCTCCACTTTCTTCGGGGAAGTTGTGTTTAAAGAGGGAGTGAGGTTTGACGGCTTAGTACAATTTAGCAAAGATACTGCCGGAGTTGTAACAGTTAAAGAAGGTGTAAGCAAAGTAACAGTTAAGTTTGACAAAAAATATAAAGTCAAGCCAATCGTAAGCCTGACTCTTACTGCAGAAGGAACAAGCTTTGAGAAAGAAGCGCTGGCCAAGTCCGATTATTCAGCTATAGTTACGGATGTTTCAACCGAAGGATTTAGCATTCTTCTAAATAAAGACGCTTTAACAAATATCAAGTATAACTGGATCGCGATCCAGACAGAGCAATGATTGTCATCCTGAGCTTGTTTGTCATTCCGCACTTGATGCGGGATCCAGGCTCTAGATTCCCGCTTTCCCTTACAGGGTAAACGCGGGAATGACAGAGAAATGCGGGAATGACAGGTGGAGGCCGGAATGACAATGGGAGGAGTGTCATCCCTGGCGCATTTGTCATCCCGCACTTGATGCGGGATCCAGACTATGAAAGCATATTACATTTATATCCTAGCCAGCAAAAGAAACGGCACCCTTTATATCGGTGTAACCAATAATTTAACTAGACGCGTTTATGAGCATAAGAATAATTTAGTTGAAGGATTTACTAAAAAGTATGGAGTACATATGCTGGTTTATTATGAACAGGCATCAGATGTAAATACGGCTATACAAAGAGAGAAGCAACTGAAGAAATGGAAGAGAGCATGGAAGCTAGCTCTTATTGAGAAAGAAAACATTCATTGGGAAGATCTGTATGAAAAGATTTCATAAGACTGGATTCCTGGTCAAGCCAGGAATGACAGTGAGGAGTCCGCAATGACAGTGAGAGGCGGGAATGACAGGTGTAAGCGGGAATGACAATGGGGCGCGGGCCTGCCTGCCGGCAGGCAGGGGAATGGTAAGAATTATGAAAATTACTTATACCAAACACTCTGAGGAAGATAAATTTTCTTTGTTTAAGAAGCGAGGTATTAATCTCACCAAGAGACAAATAAAGAGTGTTATTGAAAATCCTGATAACTTAGATGAAGTGTCAGATATTCCAAATATCATTGCTTCTAAAAAATTAAATAAAAAGCATGTTTTGAGAGTTGTCTATAAAATTGAAGGTGATATAATAAAAGTAATAACTTTTTATCCTGCTGAGAAAGGAAGATATTATTAATATGAAATTTAAATATAACAAAGAAGATGATGTTTTGTTAATTGAGCTTAACGACAAGAAGATTGATTATGCTGAGCAGACTGGCAATTTTATAGTGCATTTTTCTCCTGATAGACAAGCTACTGTTATTGAAATTCTTGATGCGACAGTATTTTTAAAACAGGCCGTTAGGGAGTTTCCTAAAAAAGTATTGGATACGGTAATTCCTACATTTCCTCAAGTGGCAAATAAAGTCAAGTAAGAGCCATTTTCCAGTGAAGCAAGAAAGAGGAATATTAGATTCAGCTGGAGTGCAGTTTAAGCTCAAAATGCAAAAGCTTCTTGATGAAGGATATATTGTTGGCATTTCAGATAAGAGTATTGATGGATTCACAATCCAAATTAATAAAAAAGCAGCAACTGATATTAAGCTTAATTGGACAGCGGTGGAAACCAAATAATGAATATAATTGTTGATGAATCTGTTCAAAAGTTTGTGCGTGGTTTAGAAAAACCAACAATTTCTAAATACACTCGGCTCACTGATCTACTGGAAAAATTCGGAAGTCAACTCCCAATGCCATACTCAAAAAAGATTAATAACCAACTTTTTGAATTAAGAATTCGCGGGCAACAAGAAGTACGAATTTTCTATACTACCTATAAAGGGCAATCAATATTACTACATGGTTTTATAAAGAAAACACAAAAGACACCAGCAAGAGAAATTGAGACAGCTATGATGAAATTAAAGGTATTGACGTAGGAATAACATATATGTTATATTATTTGGACTATGAGAGATTGGGAAGATTTTAAAAAAGAACTTTTACAAGATCCCGAAGTTAAAAAAGGCTACGATGATTTGGAGCTGGAGTACAGTATTATTGCTCAGGTTATCCAAAAAAGACTTGATAAAGGACTAAGCCAAAAACAACTTGCAGAGAAAATAGGCACCAAGCAATCTGCCATTGCCAGACTTGAAGGAGGAAACTCAAATCCTTCAGTTGCTTTTTTGGAAAAAGTTTCTAAGGCACTTGGAGGAAAACTTCAGATCTCTATTTAAAGAAAACCACAGACGGATTCAGCATAAAGATAAATAAATTAGCCCAGGATGATTTGAAATTCTCATGGGTAGCGATCCAGACGAAGTAACTTTTGATGATTTGATATATTGACAGAATGGTAAAATCAAGTGATATACTAATTCTCCTATGTCCAACATCTCTGCATTAACAAAGACCGATTTAGCCACAGCATTGGAAAAGTATGCAACAAAGACCGATTTAGCCACAGCATTGGAAAAGTATGCAACGAAGAAAGATATCCAAATTGTGAGAAACGATTTAAAAAGAGTCGAAAAAAACTTACGAGGAGAAAGTTTAAAGCTCGAAGAAAGACTTGAAAAAGTGGAGGATAAAGTAGTTGTTGTAGATGGAAAATTGGATAATCTTCAGAATACTCTGGATTCATTCTTAGGTAGGTTAAGTACTATGGAAGAAGAAGATGTTGTCGGTGCCGAGCAGACAAGAAATATTAGAATTGAGGTAGATGATCATGAGGGAAGAATAACAAAGCTAGAATCCGTAAGTCAAACCACCGCCTAAGTCTTTTAGTCGGGGAATTTAGGGACGGTCCTAAGAAACATTATCAGTTCAGTCTAACTTAGAAGTAGTTTTAATCTTTCTTCTAAATTCTCGCAAAGATTCTTATCAAGAGGCGTTTCCGATACTGTATCGGGGAAGTTTATTAATGTCATCCCTGGCTGAGACCAGGGATCCAGAAAGCTCTAGATTCCGGGTCCCTCCAGAGGCGGGCAGGCGAGCCCGGAATGACAGCAAAAGAAATTAAAACTGCCCTTGACAGATTGAGAGAATTAATATAGCATATATGCTATACTCTGAAAGGAGAAAATAATATGATTAAACCAGAAAATAGAAAACATTTAGATTTTGAAGTATGGAGAAAAGAAAAAATGAAAGATCCTGCTTTTAAAGCAGAATATGACCGACAACAACCTGAATTTGCTGTTATTAGGGCTATTATTAGAGGAAGAATTGACAGAGGAATTACTCAAAAAGAGCTTGCAAATAAGATTGGTACTAAACAATCAGTAATTTCAAGACTTGAAAGCGGCCGGGCAAACCCCTCTATAGCTTTTCTCCAAAAACTTGCAAATGCACTTAATTCCTCACTTGAGATTAAATTCACACCCCGCTAAGCCCAATTACGGATTCCGAATCATTAAAACATTCATTAATCATAAATCGTTAATCATATATTCAGTTAGCGGTGGTGGTGGCGGAGATGAAGCGTCCAAAAGAATAAGATTAAATATTGAAATTGCAAGAACAGGCTATGTTTGAAATAATAATTAGGTGGATATTGTTTGGATTAGAGATAAGATAAGGAAACAAGAATATGATCTTTCAATACATGCCCATACGGAACGTCAAGAAGAAGAGATCAACATCTTACAGATAGAGAAAGTGATTTTAAAAGGTGATATAATAGAAAAGTATCCAAAAGATCCAAGAGGAAAAAGTTGTTTAGTAGCAGGGGTTATTTCCCAAAAACCGCTTCATGTTGTTTGCGGAAAGAGAAATAATAAGCTTTTGATAGTGACTGTTTATAGGCCAAAACCCCCTGTCTGGATAAACTATAAAACCAGAGCAAAGGAGTTGAAGAGACGTGAATAAATGTTATTTTTGCAAAGGAAAAACGGAAATTAAAAATGTTGACGTAGATTTCAGATGGGGAAGAAAACTTTACGTAGTAAAGAATGTTCCCGTTGAGGTCTGTTCTCAATGTGGTGAGCGTTATTATAGCGCTAGAGTTTCAAAAAAACTAGATAATTTAGTTAAGAAAGAAAATATAGAGAAAATCAAGCCTCATAAGATGATTCAGGTTCCAGTCTTCAATTGGCAATAAATTTAATTGTTAAACTTCCAATACTGTATCGGAAGACGAGGAATTGTTTAATTGGATATTTGATATTGGTATTTATTGGATAATTTGTTAGTTGTGGCGGTGGCGGAGGAAGGCTCAGAGTCCACAAGAAGTAAATTGGTTATTTAAAATAAGTCTTATATGAAAAAATTAATTGGTCTATAAAAAGATTTTTAAAATGATAAATAGTTCCTTGTTCGTAGAAAATAATTAAAGCTTTTTTAAATTCATCTTCGTCAACGCTTCTATAAGATAGGGGATAGTAATCGAAGGCCAAAAGAATTGCGTTGATGAGCATTCTTCCAGTCCTTTTATTGCCGTCAGTGAAAGGTTGGATATAGGGTAGCATAATGCTTGCGATTAGTGCTTTCTCAAGCGGAGAAGTATTTGTGTTTATTACACTAACCATTTTTTCCATTGCCTCACGAATTTGATGCGCGTTTCCAAGGGGTTGATAAGTTGTCCCCGTAATGCCAACTGCATGTTTTCTGATGCCAGTATCAACACTTAAATTTTTAGTTAGAATTTGATGTAGCCCACTTATGAGCGGAAGGGACAAATTCTTAAAATCTTTTCTAATTTTTAGTATTTGTTCGAACGCTTGTTTGTGATTTAAAATCATGAGAGTTTCAATGTTAGTTTTTCCCCTGGCCGCTTTTGATTCTTTGATCAGAGTTTCGGTCTCAAGCAGAGTATAAGTGTTACCTTCAATTTTCGAGGATTTCCAGGAAAGTTCTATTACAAATCTCTCTAGTTCTCTTTTTAAAATATCCGGACTCAAATTTTTTGTCTGTTCGCCAAATTCTTTATGATTATCACGTATTTTTCCAATTTCCCCGCTTGAGAATAAGTCTTTCAAGTGACTGAAGAGGGAAAAATCAAAATGCTTTTTTGTGTTGGTTCGACTATCAGGGTCAATTGAAAAATAATCTTCTAAATCAAAAGGTCTAAGTAAGGGATTTTTTGAATAAGAAAAATATTTAGTATTTTTCCCCTTTCCTTCAATGCGGATTAGCTTTTGACTGATTAATTGGTTGAGATCTCTGATTAGAGTTGGTTTTGAGATTTTATAGTTCTTCTCTGCTTCTGTCTGAATTACACTACGTAAGACACCATTTGATGTGGCGATTAAATTCAAAATATATTTTTGCCGGGGGTTGGTATTCGTCTCATTCATATAGATCAATCGTATCATTTTGAGATGAATTGTCAACTCTCAAAGGTAACCCCGATGGCAAGCATCGGGGCGTAACGCGAAGGGGTGTCAAGTGGCGAGCACTTTATCCAGCATATTTTATAAGTTCAAAAAGGATACGAACATTTATCCCGCATATTTATGCAAATTTATAAGCTCAAAGGATACAAGCATTTACTCCGCAATTTTATAGACTCAAAGGATACAAGCACCTGCCCAATGCTTGTATCCAATTCAATCTACAAAATAAAATGTGCGGAGCCTGCCTCCCACATAATCTTCCCTTTCGGCTTCGAGAACTATTCGTTCACGCCTCAAGGAGCGATTTAGCGGGACAGGCAATGCTTGTATCCAATTCAACCTACAAATTCAGCAATGAATTATCAATGATTGACAAGGTAAACTATGTGTTTTGGCCTCATCAATTTTTCTTGACAATGTTGTTATAGTTTGATATCAATTTACTTGGCAGTTAGTTTTATTCCTGCCTGAAAAACTAACTGTTTATTTGAAGAGCATTGCTTTTCGTACCTTGTATTTATCATCCTGAGTAACGAAAGCGATGCTCTTTTTTGTCTTCAAAGATTCACACAGATTCTTAAAACTGATTCACGCTGATAATGTTTCTGCGTAAATCTGCTAACAATCCGCGAAAATCTGTAATTATAAAAGTACTACCGGTAATTCAATTCCCCGATCATGTAGCTTCTTAAACTGTTCTGCTCCATTTTTTATGAGTATTTGGTCTTTGTAGCTAATAATAGATTTCTTAGATTTGTTTTTCAAAAATGAGAAAAAATTAATTGCCATACCTATTTTGGATTTTACCACAGTCTGTCAAGTGTGTCAAACCTATAGCAAAAATGAGTACAAAAAAAGCTAGACCCGTAGTAATTAATTATCATTTTAGATTGCCAGATCAATCTAAATTTTTTCCAGAGAAAAATGTGGATAACTCCTTGAAAAGATTTCCGCTGATTTATAACAGATGGTCACAGATACTTATCCGTGAATATCGGTTTATGAATCTGTGAGAATCTTTATCTGAGGATTGGGGAGAAGAGTGATTTTAAGGAGGGCTTGTACTCATAGATCGTAGTTGATTCAAAAAGAAGCTTAATAAATGAAAGCTTTTTGCTGAAATTTACTACCTGTTTTTTTTCTTTATTAATGAGTTCTCTAGCTGAAACTAAATTCTCATCTAGGTTTGCAAGTTGCCTATATAATCCAATTCTCATAAAAACATCCATATATACAAAGGGATAATGGGTATTCTTTTTAAACTTTAATATGTCTTTTGGAAGTCTGGTTTTGTCAATCATGACGGTTTCAAACTTCATTGAAGTTCCAGCCAATAATTGACTATATATTTGTTCATGTTCGGTAGGGAACTGACTTTTGCCAATTTTTTTATTCATTTCGTTAACTAGGGTTGCTTGAGTTCCTACGGCTGCGGTTTTTGGGTTTTTGGTGAGGTATGATACCTGTTTATGGATTCTGCTTTTTAAGGCCATGCCTTGGGAATCCATAAAAGCAATATATTGGCCTTTGGAGAGATTTACCAATCGATTTAGAGTTGATGCAAGACCATAGCGTTGCAGGTTTGAGTAAATTCGCAGTCTCTTATCGATTTTTTTATGTTTCCGCAGAATCTTTAAGCTTTTATCTCCTAAGTAGTCAACTACAGCTATGATTTCAATGTTTTTGTAGCTTTGGCAAGACAGGCTGGCAAGACAGTCTTCTAGAAATCTTTCGGATTTAAATACTGGCAAAACCACAGAAACTAATGGTTTGTTATTTGGATTTTTCATAGTGGGCAAATGGGCTACTATTTATGAGGCAGATTAATTGGTAAGAAAGGAATTATAACATTGACGAGCTTATTAGTCAAATCTATAAGGCTGAAGGGAATATTAGGCACCTACGGCTGATGAATGCTTAAGTTCAGTTAGAGGATGAAATTCATAGCCGTGAGCTCTAGCATATCCTACCCATCTTGGCATGACTCTTGTTTCCATTCCGTTTTCATCAGGATGATTTATGATTATTGCTCCGGGAACAAGCTGACTTCTCACGTTTTCGAACATTTGATCTTCTGTTATTCCATCTGCCCAGACTTGAGTATCTATAGTCCAACCAAGAATTCCGGATCTTGAATTCTTAGCGACTCTCTTGACATCCTTGTCAGTGGTGGAATAAGGTTCTCCGGGTTGCGCTCCAGCGCCATAAGGTGGGCCAACAAAGAATAATTCATTTACGACTTGCTGACCGCTAGTTAACAATGCGTCATTTAGGTTATTTAGTGCGTGCATATTTGGCAGTATATCAGCTACGATCTCCGGATAGGTTAGCGTATTCCATTGATGATCTGGATCATGTTTTTGTCCATGATTTCCAAAAAACACTTTCATTTGGGCCATTTTCAGCATTAAGTTAGGATAGAGAGTGATAGCTCCTTCGACTGGTAATGCAGTAAGGGGAATTCTCAAAGCTCTGGCCTGATCTACGTAGTCATGTCCTTGCTGTTCCCACCAGAAATCATCCACCCTGACATATAGTCTCTTTTTACGCTTAGCGTCTCTTTGTGCTATTCCTCTGTCAATTCTATCTCCCGGTTCAAATCCTTTTGGGTATGCCTGTTCGAATGATGGTATTGCTCCTGCGGTTTCAACGACAGGAAGGCGGAATCTTTTCTCCCGCATTGCTTCAAGTCTTCTGGTTGCTTGGGCAATTCTTGCGTCTGCGGTTAATGGAGCGAATGGCTCTGTTGGTCTTCGTGCGCCCAGTGCTTCGTGGGGGAGCCATAGATTAGTTGCTACTGATACTGCTCCTGTAGCGAGCGCAACTTCTCCGGCTGTTTTAGCAGCTCTTTGAAAAAGTGTTCTTCTGCCAAAATGCTCCGGTTGAACCGGTGCAACTATTCCTCTTTCGCTTGCTGGTATTTCACTTGGTTGTGTCATATTTTATTGGAGCAGTAATTGAGCAGACGTGAATAATATATCAATATACATCATTTGTCAACAATTAATTTTTTACTTCCTCCATTTTTCCACTCAAGATTAAGAGAGAAAAATTCCGCATAAGGTCATTAAAAGGATGATCTGATGGAAGGGGCATGTTCATTAACATTTCAAACATGTATTCTCTATAGTTTTGGTCTTCTGAAACAATTGACGCAACGGCTGCACTTGAAGACCATGCTGTTAAAGGCCAATGCTGTCCTGGTGTTTTTTTGCCTGTGAATAAATCATATCCATCCAAAAGTCTATTAATATCGTAGTCAATAACATCTCCTTTAGAATTTCTAATCGCAATTTTAGAATAGAAAAAATCGTTTGTAATAGAAAGCTGTTTTCTGGCGTCCACCCGGGCAACAGGATCTTCACAATATAGTGCTCCCATTGCCTGATTTAGAGGAACATAAGAAGCATCATAATCAACTACTCCCCAAACCGGAGGAGGAGGAACTTCATCTTTTGGCGTAAGATGGCCCTCCATATCAATCCATTTTGGAAAATATACCCAGTCGCCCTTTTCGATTTTCCTGTCAACCTTCGCCATTAATTTTCTGGTAGCTTCAGAGACCTGATTCCAGTAAGGATCCACCTGCGCAAATCTCTCAAGAATATACGGACTCCAGAATGCAGGATTTGTAAGGTTATGGGAATCAGGCCAATGAAATGCTTGAGGTATATCTGTATCCGGGTTTATTGTACTCGTATCTACTAACCCTTGGAGAATTTCTCTTCCGTCTTGTTTTCTTTCCTCATCTGGGGATATAAGACGGGCATAAGCCATATACATAGATACGTTGGACACTACTGTTTCATCTTTAACTTTACCATTTGAACCAATCCACCACGGAGTTAATCCGTTTGGCTGTCTGTATCTGTCGTCATACCTATAAAATCTGTCAAGGGTGTCAAAATCTCCCTGATAAACAGCAAATATTTCAGCAATCGATTGATATTCAAATGCTGTATCTGAACCCTGTTTTTCAGCATCAAATTGGGTACGAAGGGCACCATCTCCAGCATCAATTAAGTACAAAGATTTAAAAACTTGATACCCTTGGTCAAAAGCCTCGCTTGCTCTTCCTTGCATCTCCGGAGTCAAATGAATCGGAAGTTCTGATGATAAGTTTAGCTGTTCTGAAGGTGAGGGCTGTGGTGACTCGCAAATTATAGGCTGTGGACCAAGAGTTGGTGTTTGAGCCGAAGCATTTTGCGAGCGAACTAGGAAATCTGCAGTTAGAGCTCCTGTTGCTACTGCTCCCATTACTCCAAAGAATTGTCTCCTAGATAATACTATTTGTCCTTCTTTTTGTTCTTGCGTTGCCATAAGCATAGCAATATACTATATTATAGGCCTTCTGTCAAATTTGTGTATCTCATCTTCTGCACAATTAACCCACAATATGCTTGACAAATTGCCAAAGCCTATATTATAATGCGCACAGTTTTACTGCCCTCTTTCTTAATACTACGAAAAAAGGAAAAAAGGGCAAAGAAAGACACAACAGCCCTTTTCTGAGGGCTGTTTTTTTTAGCTTATAGCATGAACTATAAAATTAATTTAATAAACAAAATAAAAGATAAGAGCGCAATAATTGGTATAGTTGGAATGGGATATGTAGGAAGACCCCTCGCACAGCTTTCTTCAGATGCCGGTTATAAAACAATAGGGTTTGTTAGAAATCCTAAAAAAGCCCAGGCAATAAATGAAGAAAAGGTTCCAAATCTTTCATCAACTATTGATAAAAAAAGACTATCTGAGGCAGACATTATTTTAGTTTGTGTTCAAACTCCTGTCTTCAAAAATAAAAAACCCGACTTAAGAGCTTTAAAACAAGCTATATATGAAGTTGGAGAATACCTTAGGGCGGGACAATTAGTTGTAATTGAAAGCTCAATCGCTCCTGGTACTACTAGAAATATTGCTTTTCCAATTCTTGAAAAATCTCGCCTAAGACTTGGTAGCGATTTCTTCCTGGCTTTTTCACCTGAAAGAGTTGATCCGGGAAACTCACAGTTTAACTTAAATCAAATACCAAAAGTTGTTTCCGGAGCTGAAGAGAATTCTCACGAGGCAGTGGTTGCTTACTACGGTAACATTATTGATAGGGTAGTTCCTGTGAGCTCAATGGAAACAGCTGAGCTAGTGAAGATTTTCGAAAACACCTTCCGATTGATAAACATAAGCCTTGTTAATCAAGTTCATCAATATGCAAAAGCAATAGGAGTGGATATGTGGGAAGTAGTTGATGCTGCATCCACCAAGCCTTTCGGATTCCTGGCCCACTATCCAGGCCCAGGGATTGGAGGGCATTGTATTCCGGTTGACCCTTATTACTTATTGGAAGACGCAAAAAAATACGGAATAGACCTCTCTTTAATAGAGGAAGCCGGAAAAATAAATGAAAACCAACCACATAAAGTTGTTAACAGAGCAGTGGAAATAATTACAGCCAGTCTTAAAAATGGCTTCAAACATAATGGTATGAACGGTCATAACGGTTTTGGTCCTGTTGTTGCAGGAATCAAATTTGGAGCTAGTCACTGGCCCCACAATAAAAAGAAAAAAGTTTTACTAATTGGAGTGGCCTATAAGCCTGATATTGATGACTTTAGAGAATCTCCAGCGCTTAGGATTTGGGAAATATTTAATAAAAAAGGTTATAAAGTTTCCTACTATGATCCGTTTGTGCCTGTATTTAACGGTTCAAAATCGGTTCAGCTTACAGATAAGGTTATTATGGATCATAATTTGGTAATTATTACTACCCATCATAGTACGATTGACTACAACTGGCTTGCTCAATTCAACAAACCCATTCTAGATACCAGAAATGTACTTTTATCAAATGGAAAAAAGCATATTTATCCTCTATGAAAAAAGCTGTAGTAACTGGAGGAGCTGGATTTATTGGGCAGAACTTATGCCGTAGGCTTCTTTCTGAGGGATTTTTTGTCATAGCAGTAGATAACTTAATTACCTCAGAAAAATCAGTGCTAAATGAGTTTAAAAAAAATAAAAAATTCATATTTCTAAATCAAGACATTGTTAAGGGTATCCCAGCTTCACTAAATAAAAAAAAGATAAACGTCATCTTCCATCTTGCTTGTCCTACCGGAGTAGATAACCTTGAAAAATTAGGCGCCGAAATGCTTTTTACTTCATCAATTGGGACAAAAAACGTGTTGGATTTTGCAAAAAAGAATAAATCGATATTGGTTTTTGCAAGTTCTTCTGAGATATATGGAAATCCAAAAGTATTTCCGCAAAGAGAAGATTACAACGGAAACGTTAACCCGGTAGGTTATAGAAGCACCTACGAAGAAGGCAAGAGGTTTGCGGAAAGCTTAGTGTCATTTTATGCACGAAAATATAAAGTTGACGGCAAGATTGTAAGGATCTTTAATACATACGGCCCCGGGATGAGCAGGTCTGATTCCAGAGTAATTCCAAAATTCATGAGCCTATGTTTACAAAGCAAAGACCTAACCGTAGAAGGGAAAGGGATTCAATCAAGAACTTTTTGTTTTGTCGACGATTTAGTTGAAGGTTTAATTTTGGTTTCAATGAAAGGGAAGAGGGGAGAAGTATATAACTTAGGTAGCGACCAGGAAGTGAAAATAATTGATTTGGCTAAAAAAGTGCTAATTGCAACTAACTCTCCGAAAAAGATAAACTTTATTAATAGGCCTAAACATGATCATGACAGAAGACTTCCTGACTTGACGCGTATACAAAAGTTAGGTTGGAAATCCAAAGTCGGTTTAGATGAAGGGCTTAGGAGAAGTGCTAAATGGTATGGATTCTAGCCTTATTTACATTAGGGTTTAATTTTACTTTCTGGATGATTGTTGGTATCATCCGGTTTTTTTGGGAGATAACTGAGCCCCCCAAGGAGAGCAAAAAAAGGAAGTTACTTCCTCTTCCTATAAAAATTTCAGAAGTAGCGGCTGTTGTTCCTGCCCATAACGAAGAACACGGTATAAGAAAAACTATTCAAGCTCTCATGGAAGTTTTGCCTCGCCAAAATATATATGTAGTCAGCGATTCCTCAACAGATAACACAATAAACATAGTAAGATCCTTAGGTGTTAGGAGCCTAGATGTTTTCCCTAACAAAGGTAAAGCAAAAGCCTTAGTTTACATCATGAGAGAGTATGGACTATTTAAAGCATACAAGGCAATTCTTATTAACGATGCAGATTCGGTAGTCGACTCAAATTACATAACCTCAGCTCTTCAGTATTTTAGAGATGAGAATGTTGCTGCAGTTAGTCCTCATGGAAGAACCAGATGGGAAAGAAGGAAATTATCAGAATTATTTTTTATATCTTATAGAGCCAGATTATGGAAAGTTGTCCAGCTGGGTTTACGCTTTGGTCAGACATGGAAAGTATTGAATGTTAGCTATATAATTCCGGGTGCTTTTAGTATTTACAGAACTAGTGTTCTTGAGAAGCTGGAAATAGATGCTCCAGGCCTTATAATTGAAGATTTTAATATGACTTTTGAGGTGCAGAAGAAAAAGCTTGGGAAAATCATTTATTCTCCTAAAATATTTGCAACTCATGAAGACCCATACAACTTAAATGACTATGTAAATCAGCTAAGACGTTGGAATGTGGGTTTTTGGCAAACCGTAAAAAGACATGGCATCTGGCCGAGTTTTTTCTGGTTATCAACTGGTTTGTATCTTTTAGAACTGACTTTTTATACCCTGTTTGTATTATCGCTTCCTTTAATTATTTCATTATTTATTTTAAATAATTTTGAGCCTATTTCCACACCTGTATTTGGATCAATAACAATCATGGACTTTATTATTGGAGTTTTTCTGATAGATTATTTGACTACTGTTGTTGTAGCAGTTTTAGAGCGAAAACCAATAATGCTCTTACTGGGCTTAGGTTTTATATTACTCAGATTTGTAGATGCCATGATTTATATAATTTCAATTCCAGAGGCATTTATTAAACATTCATCCGGTACTTGGGTTAGTCCGAAGCGTTGATAAGTTTTTAAGGACTTTAACTATTCTTTCGATTTCTGATTTTTTTAGCGCAGGGTAGAGTGGAATCGAAAGAGTTTTTCTAGCGATATCCTCAGAATTATTATAATTTTTCTTGTTAAGTTTCAAACAATTATGTAAGAGTTCGTAATCTTTCAAGGGAATAATTGTGTTGATGAAGTTTTGGCTAAATATTTTCTGTGCTTTTTTTCGTTCTTGCTCGCTCTCAAACTTCAGTATGAAGCGGAAATAGTTAGAGTCGCAGTCATTGCTATCTGGGAAAAAAATAATATTACTATTCTCTAGAGCTTTTTGATATTTTTTTCCAATCTGTTTCCTGAGTTTAAGAAATTGATCAAGCTTTGCAAGCTGGGAATTTCCGATTGAAGCTATCAGATCAGTCATTGGATAATTAAAACGGATTTTATAAATATCACGGCCGTTGTAATTAATTATGTCTGAGATAAACTCAAAATATTTTTTGTTGTTAGTTAAAACCATCCCTCCCTGACCAGTTGCTAAAATTTTAGTTGCAAAAAAAGATAAAACAGTTAAGTCGCCAAATCTCTCTACGGGACTGCCTTTGTAAATAGTTCCTAGAGACTGGGCGCTATCATTAATGATCGGAATCTTAAACTTTAATAAGCTGTCAATCTTAGCTGCTTTCCCAAACATATGCGGTACAATAATTGCCTTAGTTTTTTTTGTTATCTTTTTCTTTACAGACTGAGTGTCTAGATTGAAAGAATTGGGCGCTATATCAACCACTATGGGTTTAGCCTGTGTATAATTAATTGCATTCAAAACATCACCAACTGTATAAGAGGGGACTATGACTTCGTCTCCTTCTCCTAATCCAAGGGCCAGTAAGCTGAGATGAAGAGCTGCTGTCCCGCTGCTAACTGCTTTTGCGTATTTAAAGCAGATTCTCTTAGAAAGATTATTTTCAAATTTTCTAACCTCATCTCCTTCGATGATCCAGCCGCTTTTAACAACTTTTTCAAAAGCTTTCAGCTCTTCGTTATTTAGCAAGGGTTTATTATGTGATATTAATTTCATTAATTGAAAAGCCTCCAGATTCTTTCGTCTTCTCCCCCAAACCTCCAAAAAGCGACTCCTCCGACTCTTAATTTCTCCGCTAGATTTACTCGGAGTTTTATACTCTCGGCATTTTCAAACCACACAATATTATCAGTTTCATTTGTTGTAAATTCCAAATAGGGAGTTTTTGATTTATCATCCCAAATTGGGGTTAAGTTATTTTCTCTGGCTGTGGAAAGAACGTCAAGAAACGACATCTCGCTATCTGAGGCTATGAAAGTTCCTCCATCTCTCTTTGACCACTGCGCACCCATGAGGCCAATTCCTAAATATGCTTTTTGACGTGGTACTTGAGTTAAACCGTAGGCAATTACCTGCTCCATCCAGCTGAGAGACCCAATAGGTCCAGGCTCAGAAAAGGCTCCGTGTTCAAGGTAAGTCATAAAATAAAGCTGATCTGCATATCTAGCAATTCTTCTTAGATCTTGCGCGTGAGATCCATTATCTTCCAGCGGATTATCTTCTGAGGTTTTTGGGTGAATAGCAACCCCGAGAATTCTGTTTTTTTTATGAAGTTCTTTTGAAAGTTCCTCTATGAAGAGTGAGAAATTTTCTCTTTGGGATGCTTTTAAAGATTCATAGTCAATATCTATTCCGTCAAAATCATTTTTTTCAACAAGTTTAATCAAGTCCCTAATATGTTCACTGCGAGCCTCTTTAGTTGAGATTACTTTGTCTACGCGTTGGTAATCCCAATTGCCATCTCCTGTTTCGCTCAAATTTGCAACCAAAGCTAAAACCAAAACACCGTTTTTATGCGCAAAATCTATTACCGATTTATCTTGAATTACTCCTTTGTAGGCTCCTAATTTGCCGTTCTCATCAATTCTGTACCAAAAAACCGAAACATAGTCTATTTTTGAGACATTTTTTTTAAAGCTTTGGAATGCATTATCTTGATCCCAATAGGGGATCCAACCAATAACTTGAATTTCTCCTTTTCTATTGAGAATAGAGTATAGCGCAGCCATAAAAAAGATTATTAAAAAAATTGATACTAGTATTAGGTACTTCATTTTACTTTAAAATTTCAGCTGCTTCTTTGGCTGGAATGTTTAATAAGAGATCGATTATTGATAAATTTGGCAGAAATCCTACTTTATCATTGAATTGCTGTGCGTATTCTTTACATTTCCAGTCTTGTTTTACTAAACTAATGCCATTTTTAGAGTAGAATTCTTCATCCATATATCCTGCTAGGGCTGTGCCGCCATGAACATATTCATTTGCCCCCAGTTTTTTACAAATATCAACTGTCCATTCAGTTCCTTTTTGATTACCTTCAGGCCTGGGTACTCCTAATTCCGAACCTAAAATTATTTTTTTAAGCCTAAATGTAGAATTTTCTAGAGCACTGTTTATTTTATCAATGCTGTATTCCTCGTCGTCAAACTTAAGGTTTAAGATTTCTGACATTCCAAACAAAAAAGAAGATAAATTTAGATCTCCTAAGGTTTTATATTTTTTCTGAAGCAGTTTTTTGATTTCTGGAAAAACAGAAGAAAAATTAGCTGATTTTCCGTAAGCTGAAGCTATTGTTCCTATATGGCTGTTAGGCCAGTTTGAAGAATAATCTACCTCGGTATCGCAAATAGGCTGTAATCCATTGTGTTTTACCGGAACAGTAAGATAATATATTCCATTAGATAATTTAATTATAGTATCTGATTGAAAGGATTTATATCTTTCTTTCCCCTTTTCCGAAACATGAACTAGCGCTTTAGTATATTGCGCATTATCTAGTATAACAAAAACGTCTGAATCAAGAGCTCTGTTAAAGTAATGAAGCTGAGGAAAATATCTGGGCTGGTAGATTGCGACTCTCATAATTAAATAACATGCCTAAAGCAAGTAAAAGCCTCTGCGGCATCTGCTCCACACTGCATTCCTCTATAATATGCTAAATTTTTGATGGAACGAGGAGACCTAGGATGAGCTCCTTTTCTAACTTGGGAATGATACATTTTCAAAGCTTTTATTTTAACTTCAAGGTCAGCTTTAGAAAGCTCTACGAAAAAATTAGGATTTTCTGTTTGTTTATGAGCCCAATTGGCAACGGGTACAGATTCATATGAAAGCACTATTCTCTGGAATGGTTTGAAATAAGAAGGCGCCGGTCTAGTCGCGCTGATTAAAGCTTGAGCTGTTGTTCGGTGATCCTGATTATAGTCTACCAGCTGAGGCATCGCGACAATTGTAGGTTTTATTCTGTTTAAAGACTCTTCAATTTTTGACACAAGCTCTATTTGTGGAATACTATCAAGCCTTAAGTGGAAAGTATTTCCAGGGAACAATATCTGATAATCGTCGTATTTTAGAAACTTTGCAACTTTTTCTATTTCAGAAATTCTTTCATGGCCATTAGAAACGCCTTTCTTTGAATACTCTTGGGTGTCTCCTACGGTTATAAACAAGATATAAACTTTGCCGCCTGCATCCTTAATTTTTTTTATTAATCCTCCGCATCCAAGCACTTCATCGTCCGGATGGGGGGATACTACTAAGAGCTTCTGATCCTTGAGATTGTTAAACATACAGCATCGCAGAATATCATATTATAGGACTTTTTGCAAGCATAAAGTCAGCTAAAAGCGAAATATATAACATACTTTATTTTAAATTTAAAAGTAGAATTTTAAGTTTGCAGAAATAATATATCAAAGTATAATATATCTATATATTATATAATCAGATACTGTCAATTATCTGCTTGATCTTTTTCGGAGATAAAATCCTGCCGTTGCTATAGGAATAAGGCTAATTAGGGGTAAAAGTTCAGGTCCTGTTGCAGGTGTTTTCGAAATTACTTTCGGTGCTTCCAGAACGGGAAATCCACCTTTGGTTGTAGTTCTATTGCCTCCGGCAATGGTGGTTTTCTTTACCTTACCGTCTTCACAGACGCTTTGCCAAAAGCAGAAATTTGAATTATCATCTGCTTTAATATTTCCGCTCTTTGCCTCTACGATGTTAAAAGAGCATGTATTTTTTGATACGTTTTGCACGATTCCAGATATTATAAATTTTCTTGTTTCATTTTGCTTAAGGTTGTCGAGGTTAAAACGAAGCGTTTGGGATTTAGCATCGTATGTTCCGGGACCTGAAGTATATTGAACAAGGGCGGGAAGCTTATCAATTACTTCAACTTTTGAAAGAGTTGTTATGCCTTTGTTGATAATTGTCAATTGGAATTTAATTGTATCTCCGGCCAAATATTCAGCCTGTTCCCGGCTCAGATTATCAACAAAATTTTTAGTTTTTGGCGACTGAACCTTATTATCTACAATAAGCTGGCGCTGGGGAAGACAGTTATTTCCTCCTCCATAGATTGGAATACAATTCTCTGCAGCCTTTACAGTTCCTGAAAAAAACAGTCCGAAAACTGCAAATAATATTACAAAGACAACCTTATTCATATAGAGGGCTAGATTCTAACAAAAGAGAAGCGTTCATGTCAACTTAGTTAAGTGAGAGTATATCTTGACAAATCTACTAGCATATGATGTATAATACAACTGCTTCGTCGCGTGCCAAGCGACTCGCAGAATTTCTCCCGCTGATAGTTTTCAGACGGGATCCCGCACGAATGAAATTCGTCGGGACAATTTTAATTCCTATTTTTAACTATAATTATCTATAATATCTAGTATCTAATTACTAAAATCATGCCATATAAGAAAAAAATACACGTTGAGCAGTCTGATAATTCCCAGAATAATTCAGTAGTAGAGCCAGTTCAAGATAAAGAACCACAGTTAACGACTGTGAATGATATTTTGGGAAGTTCAGAAAACCCGGCCGCGTCCACGTCCACGTCAAACGTGGCTGCGGCGAACGAGGACGGGGCAAACGCGGTTGAGGCGACCACGCAAGGCTCAGGGTCTGTTTCCGATTCGCCCCGGGACGGCTCAACGTCTTCCGCCCAATTTAATTACCCGTCATATGCACAGCCTAGGGTTGAGCCTTCCTATGAGGTATCTGGATATTTAGATATTCAGCCTGAAGGTCATGGATTTTTGCGGCCAAAGTTTATTCCCTCGGCCCGGGATATTTACATCTCCCAGTCTCAAATAAGACGATTTATGCTGCGTAATGGAGATTTGGTGGAAGGATTAGGTAGGCCTCCAAAAGACACAGAGCGCTACTTTGGTTTGTTAAAAGTGGAAAAAGTAAACGCGTTGCCTGCAGAAGAATCACTACGCCGTCCATACTTTGATGACTTAACCCCAATTTATCCTAAAAAGCAGGTAGTTTTAACAACGGGGAAGCTTCCGCTTTCAACCAGAATCATAGATCTTATGGCGCCCATTGGGTTTGGACAGCGCGCAATGGTGGTTTCTCCTCCAAAAGCTGGAAAAACAACAATTCTTAAAGAAATTGCAGCAGGAATTTCACAAAATTTTCCAAAAGCACATCTCATGGCAGCTTTGATTGGAGAGCGTCCTGAAGAGGTAACCGATATTTCAACTTCAGTTAAAGGAGACGTAATAGCTTCTAATTTTGACGAACCGCCTGAAAATCAGACAAGAGTTGCCGAGATTACTCTTGAGCGGGCAAAGAGATTGGTTGAGACGGGAATCGACGTTATAATACTGCTCGATTCGATCACCCGACTAGCCCGTGCCTATAACCTGGCAGTGGCTCCTTCTGGTCGAACCCTTTCCGGAGGTTTTGACCCAGCAGCGCTCTGGCCAGCAAAAAGATTTTTTGGAGCAGCAAGAAATTGCCAGGAAGGCGGCTCACTCACGATCATTGGAACTGCGCTGGTTGATACAGGCTCACGCATGGATGACTTGATATACGAAGAGTTTAAAGGTACAGGAAATTCTGAAATTCATCTTGATAGGCGCTTGGCAGATAAAAGGATTTTTCCCGCAATTGAAGTTGAGCGATCTGGGACCCGCCAGGAGGAGCTCATCTTAGACCCGGAGCAGCTCAAAAAAACTGTAACTCTAAGACGCATGCTTTCTATGCTTGGAGAAGGAGAGGGAACAGCCACATTGATTGAAAGACTCCAAAAATCAGATACCAATGATGACTTCCTCGACAACCTCGGAAAAGGATAAGCCAAGCTTTGCCTGGAATTTCTAATTCCTAAATCCTAAATAAACCCCAATTACCAAAATTCCAATTTCGTAAATTTGAATTTAGATATTGTTTAGAATTTGGTGCTTGGGATTTGGGATTTGATTAGGTCAATTAGAGCAATTAGGTTAATTAGTAATTTTGGTTTGCAATTTATAGTTAAATTTGTTACTATTTCCGCTAACGCCCATGCTTAAGAAACACCCATTTTTGGTCAAAAATCCAATAGACCGTTTTATTCTGCAGTTTTCTCAGTTTAGTGCCTTTTTTTCAATCTACATCAAGAAAAAGATTGTTACCTTTTCAATCTATTTTGAAAAGAACAAAAACATGCTGGTCAGATTTTTTATGATGAAAAGGGGAAGGTATAACCGCCCCTTTTTACATCTTGCCACAATGGCAGTCCTTTCCATAGGACTTGTTTTTTCTCCTCTTATTGCGGGAACTTATCCTGTTTTTTCACAGAATTCATCCGTCTCAACGGAAGCTGAAAATCCTCAAAAACAGTCAATAATTATAGGAGATAATGTTTTAACGGATATTTCAGAAAAGCCAAGAGACAAAGTTATTACCTATAAAGTTCAAAAAGGGGACACTCTTTCAACGATAGGTAAAAAATTTGGAGTATCTGAAGATACAATTAGATGGCAAAATGGTATAAACGGAGACTCAATTAACGTAGATGATGAGCTTGAGATAATACCAGTTAGTGGCATAGCTCACAAAGTTTCACAGGGAGAAACAGTTTATACTATTGCAAAAAAATACGATACTAATCCTCAGAAAATAGTAGATTTTACTTTTAATGATTTTGCCAATACTGAAACCTTTTCCTTGATTGCAGGGCAGATTTTGTTTGTTCCGGACGGTATTAAGCCATCAGAGCAGCCAACTTATGTAAGGCCAAGGCCGGTATTTGTCGCCCAGGGACCAACTTCGGTTAGCTCTGCAGGGTTTGCCTGGCCTTTAAGGGGTGGATTTTCTCAGTATTTTTCTTGGTATCATCCAGGAATAGATATTACAAATGATTTAGGAACGCCAATTGTTGCATCAAACAACGGAACGGTTAGCAATGTGATAGTGGGAACATGGGACGGTGGATACGGCAATAACGTATATATTGACGGAGGAAACGGCTATGTGACCCACTATGCGCACATGTCAACGATTTATGTAAGTCCGGGTCAGAGCGTTGTAGGAGGTAAAACAGTTATCGGAACAGTAGGGTCCACTGGAAGATCCACGGGAGCGCATCTTCATTTTGAAATTATACAAAACGGAGTCTTAGTTAATCCTCTCGGCTTCCTTCAGTAAATAGAAACTAGATACTAGATATTAGTTTTGATATACTTTGTAAGTTCGGAATCGGGCTTATAGGTAAATGGTATACCGGTACACTTGTCCCGTTAGATACGGGCCTATGGTTGAACGGTACAACACTGCATTCGCATTGCAGAAGTCCGGGTTCAATTCCCGGTAGGTCCACGAACAGCATCTAACGGGATGAACATTGTACAGTTCCGAGTTCGATTCTCGGTGGGTCCACTGAAAAACTCCGCGGAGTTTTTCAGTGTAAACACAAGGGTTTACCCTGAAAAATACGCTCATTTTTTAGGGCCGTTAGCTCAGCTGGTAGAGCGCTTCTATGGCATAGAAGAGGTCGTCGGTTCGATCCCGATACGGTCCACCAACAAAATTGCGGGGTAAACATGGAAGGGGCCTGCCCCGTATACGCGCTCTTGCGATGCATGCACGCAGAGCATGAGAGCAAGTAAGCGCTGTACGGGGTCCGATTCCCCTCAGGTCCACTAAAAAATCTCGCCAGATTTTTCAGTGTAGTGTAAACACCTATTTGCTATTTGCTATTGATTTGTAATATAATTGCATTGGAACCCATGGAAACTCCAGCCTTGCCGGCTAGGCAGGTCATAAAGTTCTCTGGGCAAAAAGAATGAAACTAGGCTCAGAGACAACCTCGGAAAAACATAATATTACCCTATTTAATAAGGCTTGTTTGTTATTTTGTGTAACAAACAGGTAAGGAGGAGGTGAGAAACTAAATAATAAGTCATAAATTATATCTAATAAAGATTTGAGATATTATTTATAAGATTTTATTTAATAACTATGGCATTTCAAGATCAAACATTAACATGTAGAGATTGTGGTAATCCATTTGTTTGGACCGCTTCAGAACAGGAGTTTTATCAATCTAAAGGATTTCAAAACTCACCTGTAAGATGTCCGGCAGATAGAGCTGCTAAAAAAGCTAGGATGGAAGGTGGACGCGGTGGAGGACCTCGTCAAATGTATGAAATAACCTGTTCCGTTTGCGGCAAAAAAGATATGGTCCCATTCCAGCCTCGTGGAGATAGACCAGTTCTTTGCGCAGAGGACTTTAGAAAACAGAGAGATGGAGGCGAACAGCCTCGAGACTCTCGTCCAGCTCCAGAGCCTGAAGCTCAACCTCAAGAGTAAGTACTCTTCCAAAAAATTAATGCAAGCGCCTTAACGGCGAATTTTTTGGTGTTTATTTTTAGTTAATTAGATACTAGTTACTAGATATTAGTTTATTATTCTGTTGGGATAGGAGATTCGGATGCGCCCGGAGTGGTTTTTGGGCTTGGTGTTGGGCTTGCTGAAGGTTTTGGCGCCGGTATTTTTATTGGTGGATTCTGTTCAGGAAGCTGTGCTTGCGGTTGGCTTATTCCAAGGTTAGCGTCTGCTCCTTGTGCAACAGGAGTAGAGCTTATTTTTTGCTGAAGTGCTTCAATTTCCTTATTGATTACATCCAGACTGTTTTTATCTTGAGCAACAAGCGAGCGCACTGTCTGATATTGAGCAAGAGCCGACTGAAGATCTCCTTTTTGCTCAAGGCCGTGACCTAGGTTGTAGTATGCGTTCGCGAAGTCCTGTTTAAGCGATATCGCAATCTGAAACTGTCTTATTGCGTTGTCCCATTGGCCTAACTGATAAAAAATTCCTCCATAATTAATGTATCCCTGAGGATTATTTGGATCTAGCGCTACTGATTGTTGATTTGCAAATATTGCGAATTGGTCTGCGTTTTGGCCAAATCCAATCAAGCTTCTGTAAATTGATGAAAGATTTTGCCAGTTTAATGCATTCTGAGGCGACAGCGTTGTTGCGTTTCTTCCGCTATTAATTGATTGCTGAATTAGCTGATAAATAGTTTGCTGGGTTTGGGCCGAAGGGCTTGAGCCTTGAGGAATACCTGAGGCTATATTATTGGCTAAAGTTAAGTTAATTTGTGAAAAGATTCTGTGAAATCCGTCTCTTTGAGGGAACATCCGGATTGCATCTGTTTGAAGCTGATAAGTTTTTTGAGCATTATTCTGCGCAGCAGCCACAAAAGACTGTTGGAATAGATAATCAGAGACTAGGAATCGCATAGTTACTATCCCAATTAAGGCTGAAAATATAACAGTTAGAGCAAAAACCCCGAATGGAAGAAAATTTCTGTATTCCGAATCGTTTCTTTGTCCGGGATCCGCAAGAGCAAAAACCCCTCTTTTAAGCGTTACGAGCTTAAGTTCTACATCGAAAAAATGAGTTTTTTGACGTTCGGATAGTCCTTGTTGGGCACTATATAGCCCAAGCATCACGAAGAAAATTACAAGACTTGAGAACGAGAATGGCAAGAAAAATGCAAAAATAACTATCAGAAGAACTGGAATAAAAAGAGGCCTGCTTTTTATAATTCGATAAATTAGGAAAAGAAATGAAATTATTCCTAAAAGTCCGGTTGTTGCTAGGAGTTCAAGCGTGAAGCTTGATGAACGAAGGAAAGATAAGTTCCAAAGATTAATGTCTAAATTTATTGTAGCCGGCTTAAATCTTGTGAAATCTGTAAGAAAAGTTCCAACACCAGAACCCATTAAAAATCCCTGGATAACCCGGCCAGTGTCTTGTGAAATCGAAGCAAAAGCTATTTGAAATCCACTCTGATAAGGCAGAATTGTTGGTTTTTGCAGGGTAAATGTGGCTAGAAGAGTTACGAAGGTACCAATTAATAAGAAGAAAGATCCTAGGACAAATATTAATCTACCTCTATCTACGGATCTTTTTTTAAGAGCAGGTAGTGCCATATAAAGACATAGGCTTAAAACAACAATAAGATATAGGGCTTGATCAAATAAGCTGCCCATTGGGGTAAATGTTTGAGTCTTAGCAAAAAGAAAGGGAAGTGGATAAATCTTTAAATAAGACAGAAAAGTAATTACGGATACGGCAATCGCTCCAACTATAAGAGAGCCATTAAGAAATAAAAGATCTTGTGCTTTTTTAACACTGTTTGTAATTAAAAAGAATAAAAGAATCACAAAAATAAAAGGTACAAAGGAAGTAAGAGAATCATATCTGTTTACTGCAAAAAGTGCTGATAAAAATACTGCCAAGCCGAAGAGAGCCAGAGGTAGATCGTATGGAGTTCTTCTAAATCTTACGGATTGAATTAATAATGCCTTTGTTCCTAAAAAAACAGTTCCTAATAATACTGCTACTGCTAAAATAGTCTGTTTTGGAATTACGTATGCGTCAGTTGTAAGACTTACTATCGCAATAGGAAAAATGATCAAAAATATCCCGAGTATAAATACGGATAATTTTTCAAGTCTTAGCGCCAGTTGTGTTCTACTTTCCATATTTTTAGATATTAGTAACTAGATAATAGATATTAGTAATACTAGCGATTTTCATTGCCAATTGTCAAATATTGATTTCCTAATTTCTAGTAACTAGTAACTAGTAACTAGTATCTGGTTCAAAAAGTATAATGTCAAGGATAAGAATTGCCGGAGGCAATTCTTATCACAGAACTATACAGACTCGAACGCAGAACTAAACAGATTCTGGGTTGTTCCGCGTACTGTTCCTCATGTTCTGTGTATTAGTATAGACCCTCCTAATGATCTTAACGCCATTTGGTTCACCAAAATTAACTAGAAATCCTAAAGAGAATTCCGAATTTTTTAAGTAGTACCAGAATTGCTGTAAGTCTTCTTTGTGAAGGAATGGTTTGGCTTTTAATTCTATAATGATTGAGTCATTTACAATAAGATCTGGAGTGTATACTCCGACTTTTTCTCCTAAATGATATATCGGGAGCTGTTTTTCTCTCACTGCCGCTAATCCTTTATTTGTTAATTCTAGTAACAGAGATTTCTGATAGACCGATTCTTTTTGAGTATTGCGAAACTTCTTATATAATGAGAAACACGCGCCTCGGATGAGATAGGATTCCTCCTTGAATAGAAAAGGTTTCTGAGATTTGTTCTGTGTGTTGTTTTGTACGTTCTGTGTCATTTCATTAATTAATAATGATCCAGTTGAATGGTATTTTTTTGTTTAATGCTTGGGATATTCCAACAGTAAAGGATACTCCCGGCACTTGTCTTAACAGATAAACGCTCTGATTTGGAGTGGAGGTTTTTGGCGTTACGTAGATTAATGAATCTTGCGTAACCAAAGGATTTTTAATAGTCAGCTCTGTTTTATTCGTTTGTATTTGAGCCGTTCCCGCAGATCCTGTTGCTATCACTTCTGTATCGGAGATTGCTAAAGCCACGTTAGCTATGTTCAAATTCAATTTACTAAAGGTTCCGGCGCCTGAGGCAGACAAGTCACCCCGGCTGTTGATCGATAATACGCCGGATTGACTTGAGTTGTGAATTATAAATTCTGAGTTATAAGTTTCAGATCCGGAAGATTCCGGAAGTTCGAAAACGATGTCTTTGCCGGGGATTGGGGCGATGATGTTTGCAAAGAGTTTTCCCGCAACATTGATATCTTTCGCAAAGTATCCATTACCATTTACTTTTAGATTTCCATCTGTGTCTATCTCAACTTGACCGCCAACAAAGGCAACTCCACCCTGCTTTAGCGGTTGAAGTTCTAGATTGCCACCTAGCACATTAATACTATTGTCTGCTAAAGAAAGCTGTGAACCTATGAATAATCTGTCTGCAACTGAAGCTTCAAAGAAAGTTGTTGGTCCAAAAGACATAAGACCTTGGTTCACGGTCAATTGTTCGATTGTTAGACCTGCCTCGCCGACAGGCAGGTTGCTCAATAGAGCCGAGCCACTAGCCTCTAGTCCATAGCCACTAGTTGCTAGTTGCTGATTGCTAGTTGCTGAGGGAGTACTATAATAGTTATTGGTAATATTAGCGCTGTTTGAGCTAAATCGTTCTTCCAACTTCGCCAAGGCTTCGTCGGACAAGTCAATCTGGCTGGCAATAATTCTTCCTACTGTCAAAGTTCCACTTATGCTCGCCTCATCTGTTTCAATGCTTTTAGCTTTAAGTTTTCCGCTGAGTGTGGCATTTCCGTGAGAATCTATACTGGCCACTGCCGAATCAGATGAATTACGAATTATGAATGATGAATCATGGGCGGGGAGCTTGACCGTGAGATTTTTGCCCGAAAGGGGAGAAATGATGTCCGCCTTAACTGATGGCTGATTGCTAATGGCTAATTGCTGATTGGAGATTCTCTGGTCAACGATACTATATATATAATCCCTGATTCCCTGTCCGGCAATTGAGAAATTATCTGTAGCCACCGCTAAAGAGTTGGTGGTAATTTCAGAGGCATAGACACTGGTTACATTCAGGAGTTTAACAGTAATTCTTCCAACTTCCAGATATCCGGCTTTAATTTTGGCAACCACCAGTTCTGAAAAAGCCCCGATCCGGGCAACGGCTTCGCCGGTATTTCTTTTAACCTCAAAATCTCCATCCACTGTTGGCCCCAGGTTCAAAACTCCGGCATCAGTAAGATAAACATTCGGATCAAACCAGCTGGGTCCAACTCTAACTAGGATTCTTCCAGCTTGACTTGAAGTATAATCTTCAAGAGCAACTCCGACAACTTGACCTGCGTTTATAGCTTTAACACCAACGCCTGGTGTATCAGACATTGCTATGTAATCTCCTGATCTTATAGCTCCACTCCCACTTGATACTCTTGTTGAAACTATTCCCACAAGCCCTACTGTTATTGAAGCCTCACCCTTATCCTCTCCTCCCACAAAAGTTGGAAACTCCGAAGCAACACCAACTATACTTGATGAATCCGAAGAACATGGCTCTACATTTCCGGAACTATTCTGGCAAAGTATTGCCCCCCATTCTATATTCTGGTTTGGGTCTTTTTTCATATGTTCTGCAAGATCTGCGATACCATTTGTAACATATGCTACATTTTTCCCTCCATTTCCCTGAATTGATCCTACAATACCTATTCCCGCGGTTTCAAAACTTATGAAATGATTTGCTGTGTTAACCGCGGTAGTTGATGTATTTCCAAGTTTTAAAATAAGACCGTCCGCGTCAGTACCTGTATTAGTATTAAATATCTGAGCTGCAGCAGTAGCCGCTTGAGAGTTTTGAACATCAAGCGCAAACCCCGGCGCCGTTGTCCCGATGCCCACATTGCCAGTTTGTCCATCAATTCTCATTAATTCCCTACTGGCGATACCTTGACCAGAGACCCAAAAAGTCATTGCTGATTGATTCCAGGCGTTGCCAGTTTGTGTCGCCGTATTATAGATTGCGGCTACTCGGTCGCCTGTTTTATCAGCGGTTAGTTGTATACCAAACTTATCCGTTGACGTAGGGCTAGTAATATTATCGGGTGATAGCGATAAAATAGCACCAGGATTTGATCCGCCACTGGAAGGTCCAACCAGATGCATTAAAGTAAGTGGTGTCGTCGTATTAATCCCCACATTTCCTGATTGTTTTACTACAAATCTATTCAGTCCAGAAGAAGATGCTGTGAAAATATCCCCAAGTCCGGAATTGTCTATCACCATTCCTGCGAAGGAGGTTTGCCCTGAAAATGAAGCAATGGGAGTAGTACCGCTTCCTCCCCTGACATCCAGTCTTGCCAAAGCAGTAGTTCCCCCTAATACCAGATTTCTACCTGTTGTAAATCTCGCAATCTGCGTACTTCCCATATAAAAATCAATTGGTTGTACTATTCCTGTTCCATTTGCTTGGGAAACTATCGCTACAAAACCTAAAGAAGGCGCAGATTCTATGAATAAACTTGATGAATTAGAACCGCTAACGCCTCCGTGTACTCCCAATAGTCCAATTGCCGAGGCCTGAATTTCAATGGCACTGTCTCCCGCACTATAAGTGCTTATATTGCTACTGCCGCCAAATACAGAATTTGAACCTGCAACTGCAAAATTTACAGTCGGATTCGTTGTCCCTATCCCCACATTGCCGTTGCTCTGAACAAAGAGGGCTGTTGCAAGACCTGCATCACCACCCGGGCTTCTTTGAATATTGAGAGTTCCATTGTCAAGAATGTTAAATGTGTGGGCAGTTGCAGCTCCCCTTAGAGATAGATTAGCTGACAAAGATGCCGAACCTGTAACATCAAGCTTTGCAAGGGGAGAAGTATTACTAATTCCTACGTTGCCAAGATTATCTATTCTAACTCTTTCAGCAGGATCAAGGCCCCCAGTTCTTGTATAGAACGCTAGAATGCCATCATTAACATTTACATTTGTGTCTGGTTGAGAAACTATTCTCGCCGCCAGTTTGGACGTAACAGAAGTATCACGAATATAAAAATCAATTGCTGTACCCTTTGTAAGATTACTAGCGGTTGAGATGTTTTCCAGTATAAGATTAGTTAATATTGTGGTCGAAGTTCCCGTAGTTTGTAGCAACGCCGCTGGACTTGTCGTCCCGATGCCGACATTTCCTGCATTAGTTATTACAAATTTACTGGCGCCGGATTTGGAAGCAGTGAAAAGATCCCCGAGACCTGTGTTATCTACTAACAAGCCTGCAAATGAAGTAGATCCGGAAATAGAAGCGATAGAAATAGTTCCTCCATTGACTAGATTTGGTCTTACGTCCAAGGTTCCTAAAGGAGAAGTGGTCCCGATACCGACGTTGCCGCTCTGATCAAGACGCATTTTTTCGCTAAAAGTGGTATTTACATATGTTCCAAAAGAAATATGATTGGTGCCGGTTCCTGGATATAACATTCTAAATTCACTATTTTGGATTCCAAAACCCGCAGCGCCATTTGCAGCAACACCATCTTCCCAGACTAGTAATTTTTTATCAGCTGCGCTTCCTCCAAGAGAGAGTAAGGCAGTTGGCCCCGTCGTCCCAATCCCCACATTTCCACCTTGAGTAATATTTACTAGCGTGTTTCCGACTGCTGAAGTTCCGTTTACTCCAATGCTAAATGTTCCTGTGGAGGTATTTACTCCAAGTGTATAATCTAAACCCTGTCCACAACCGTCCCCTGTGGTACATTGGACATGAAGAGAAGAAGGTCCTAGGAATAGGTCTTTAAATCTGGCAGAAGGAGAAGAACCAAGGCTTACGAGATTGTCAGCTCCGGGAGTAACTCTTGAACCGACAATACTATTCAAAGGTGAAAGAACAATATTTCCAGTGGTATTTCCTCCCAGAGTTAGGCTTGTATTGCTTGTTGTTTGAATTGAATTTGCTCCAATCATTGTTAAGCTTCCCGACATCGAAGCTGCTCCACCATTGCTAACTGTGAATTTGGTTACTCCAGAAGCTGAGGCAGTAAAAAGATCTCCCGAGTTTAAATTATTTACTATCAAAGCCGCATTTGAACCATATGCTCCTGCTATATGCAGTGAGGCAGTTGGAGCGGTGGTTCCTATTCCAACGGCGCCGCCATTTTCCTGAAGAACAATAGCGCCACGAGCGCTTGAGCCGTCTAATCCTGCTGACATAAAAATACTCTGAGAAACACCGCCTCTTGCGGAAATAAAAGAATAATTTCCTGAAATAGTTGGATCAATGGCATGGCCTATGATAAGCCCTCTGGTTGTATCAGAATTTCTCACAAAATTTAGATAACTTCCATCAAAGGAACCGGTATTCCGGAATCGGGCAAGTTCTACTAAACTTGCAGAGCTGGCTGCAATCTCCAGCTTTGCCCCCGGGGCTGTCGTTCCAATTCCCACATTTCCATTATTCTGAACAAAGAGGGCTGTTGCTAATCCTGCATCTCCACCCGGGCTTCTTTGAATATTAAGGGTTCCGTTGTCGAGGATGTTGAAAGTATGGGCTGTAGCAGCTCCTCGGAGAGAAAGATTAGCTGATAGCGATGCAGAACCGGTTACATCAAGGGCGGTGAGGGGTGTGGTATTGCCGATGCCGACGTTGCCGGTGTTCAAGACGGTCATGAGTTCCGTTCCCGCAGCAGAGACAAATGATGTCCTCCCGGAAGACGCCCCGGTATTCTGAAGCCAGAAAATGTAATCGGGCCCTCCATCAAACCTTAAATCTCCATTCCCGCCAAAGCTGAAATTCCCATACGTTGCATCGTAGACCTGAAATTTCCCGGTTGGACTTGTCGTCCCAATCCCCACATTTCCACCTTGAGTAATATTTACTAGCGTGTTTCCGACTGCTGAAGTTCCGTTTACTCCAATGCTAAATGTTCCTGTGGAGGTATTTACTCCAAGTGTATAATCTAAACCCTGTCCACAACCGTCCCCTGTGGTACATTGGACATGAAGAGAAGAAGGTCCTAGGAATAGGTCTTTAAATCTGGCAGAAGGAGAAGAACCAAGAGAGACTAGATTATCAGCTCCAGGAGTAACTCTTGATCCAGCGATGCTATTGAGTGGAGAAAGAGTTATGTTCCCCGTAGTATCTCCGCCTATTACTAAGCTTTTATTAACTACAGATTGAATAGTTGGAGTTGTTCCATAAATTTTTAAAGCTCCTGAGATTGATGCAGTTCCTGCTACATCAAGGAGGGCAGTGGGAGCAGTGGTTCCGATACCGACGCTGCCATTTTCAACTATCAGTCCATAGTTGTTGGTGGCGCCGGAGGCAGAGAAGTAACCCCCTACATTTGTGGTACTGGCTCCTGTTTTTTCAACATGGAGGCCGTACCCTGTTCCGCTCACCGCTCCTGACTGATCAATCTCCAATCCTTTTATATTTGCAGTTAGGGCTGTACTGTTAATAAAGGTATTATGTGCAACGATGTTATTGCCGACAAAGTTATGAGTATTTGCAACCTGAATGTCGTAGGTTTGTTCTTTTCCAATCTTTTTAATAGATAAAATGCGTTCAAACTGTGGCTTACCATCAGTACCTAAGGTAGCAATCAACTGACCAACTTTAAGTAGGGATACCTTGGTCCAATTACCCGCATCTTGTATAAATGGTAGGATAGAAGGAATGGATCCGGTATTTGTTAACAAATTATCTGACTTATTAGTGAATTTATCAGCTGGCTGGTTTGCTGCGGCCATTATTATCCCATTTAATGTTAAGGTTCCAAAATTTAAGCTGTGGCCATTTGTAGCCAATATTACCTTAGGCATAATAGCATTTACTATTGCATTCAAAATAGGATAAGTGGTATAGTTAAGATCATGAAAGATAGAGGGACTATGTTGAAAGATAAAGAACTTGTTGAGTTGAACATGAAAGTTGCTATAGCTTTTGGAGTAATCCTGATTGCCGGTCTTTTGACCTACATTGCTTTCTTCAAATAAGTCTTCCAAGGCTTCTTCCTGTAATACGAAGTAAGGGTGGTTAGCTGTTGTCTTAATGGATTTACCGGTTATTGTAAGGAGCTCATAAACTTCCTGTACCCCCATATCCATAAGGTTTTCAACTTTTTGAGGACTAAATTCTCCGGTTTTCTCGTCCAGCGTTAGAATTTCATCCCCCTCTTGTATGTGGTCAATACGGACATCTTCCCAGACAGAATTTCTAATTTCTAATTGCTCTAATTGATCTAATAAATATCCAATGTCTAATTTCCCAATGCCCAGTTTTGTTCTTAATCTTTCGATTTCTTTTTTGTCATTGGTGCTTGGGTCTTGTTTACCCTGCCTGCCGGCAGGCAGGGAAATTAGGTCAATTAGGTTAATTAGGTCAATTTCTTCTTCAGATTTCTTACCTTTTCTTCTTCGTCTTCTCTTAAGAAGTGTGTCTCCTGTTACACACTGTCCTGCAACATGAAGGGCCTGGGTGGGAGTTGTTGTATTTATTCCCACACTCCCCGTTCCATTTGGAGCAAGGAGAATATTGCCTGATGTATTGTAAGTAGAAGAGCTGCCAATGGTTATTGTCCCTCTGTTGGTTGTAGCCAATGTTCCATCTCCCGTAATATATGTAGCAATATTTCCTGAGTTTGCAGAAATAGAAGCTATCGGTGTTCCGGAGTTGATGTTTAAAACTCCGAATTTAGCAGAAACACTGGATTGACCGCCAACCAGAAAATCAACTGTTGAATTGTCAGGATAAAGTGTGCCATTGCTTTGGCTCCACCATGCGCCGGATGTTCCGGATGTACAGGAGCCCCAGACAGGCGTTGATCCTCCAATTAGACATTGTGATCCAGTTCCCACAGCAAGGCGGGCCAGAGCAGCAGAGCTTGAGGCATATAGAATATCTCCTGTTGAGTATGATGTTTGCCCTGTTCCTCCGTGGTTGGCATGAAGATAATTGGGGTCCACAGACCATGTGCCGGAAGAAATAAATGGAACGCCAGTTGAGCTTGATGTATTAATTCCTGTGCCTCCATAGGTGGCGCTAATTGCGGTTGCATTCCAGGTTCCTGAGGTGATTGTGCCTGAGCTTACAGTTAAGCCGTTTATTAGGCCCGAAGCTGTTAAATTGCCTCCATTGTCAAGTCTGAATTTTGTGGCTCCTGCGGTAGAAGCCATAATTAAGTCTCCATTTCCGTTTTGCCTAACATTAAGTACTGCTTGCGTAGCATGACTTCCTAAAATTGCAAAAAGATCATCAACTTCCACCGCCCCTGGAACCAGAGAGTTATTGTTTGATGTATTTTGTATTGGTTTCTGCAAGTCTATTGTTCCTGTGCCATCCGGATTCAACACAATATTCCCGTTACTTGAAGCAGTTGTAGTTAGGCTTAATACCTTTCCGGAAACGGTGAAAGTGCCACCAGTTGCCTGGAAAGTAGGACTAGCTGAGCCTCCAATCGTAAGATTTCCAGAGGAATTTAGGGCTAGAACAACGTTTGCAGTAGAGCTTGAATTTGTTATGGGTGGAAGTCCTTGAAGAGTCTCGGCATTTACCGCGTATGCAACCGTCGCTATCTGTTGCCGTGGTGTGAGCTCCGAAGTTTGCTCAACCGTAACTCCAAGCCAAAGAGCTGAATTTTGCGCAAACAAGCTTTGAGGAATTGCAGAATTTTTACCTAATATTACCGAAAAGATCCCCTCGGAGTCCGGAGTTGGACTGACAATTTCTTGCCACAATAGGGCAGATCCGCTCGCAGATTCATTATTGTAAATTCCCATTCTTAAAGTTGTTTGTTTGGTAATTGGATTATCCTGCGCATCTGTTAGTCTTCCCTGGAAGGAAAGGATTCTGGCCGGTGCACTAGGTAATGCAGCTAAGGTAGGAGGCTGTTTCTGCGGATTTAAATTGCTAAAGAGAGCATATCCAAGCACTGAGATAAACAACATTAGGATTGAAAAATGAAGATAAGAAACAAATGAATATGAATGATATCTTTTGTACCAATTTGGTCTTGTATTCCTGGCGTGGTGCCAGATTTTTCTATGTAAGGAAAAGTTTTTTGTCGAAATTAAAGCCGGAGCATAGAATTCTTTTTTGATGTTTTTAACATCAAAAGATTTATGATTTATGATTGATGATTTAAGATTTTGAGTTTTAAGCTTTAAGCTTTGAGCTTGTTTGAACACGGGTCTTCCTTTTAAGTTCCAAATCGCGTGTTCAGATCTATCCAGAGCTTTGGAGACTGGATAAATTAGCAGATCATCAAAAATTTTCACAAGCCCGTCTTTTGTTTTCTGAGCCAAGCGGAAGGGCGGAAGGGATGAGTATGGTTGATGGTTGATGGTTGATGGTTGATCCGGAGACGATTGTTCGATTGCTTCATTGTTCAATTGATTGGAAATTGCCAGCCCCTCGAAGCTCGAAGAGCGAAGTGGGGGGAATTGAAGATTTGATATTTCCGCCGGCTGGTGGATGAGTCCTTCTTCGCTAGCCCATTTCATGTACCTTCTGATGGAGGAGAGTTTTCTGTTAATTGAAATTGGAGAGAGGCGGGCTTCCTCCAAGAGTCTCTTTTTGTATTCTTCTACCAGGCTGGAATCTATTTTACTTAAGATCCCATTTTGCGAAACGTCCCATGAGTCGTCCTTTAATACTTCATCTGCCCAGCTAATGAATTGCTTTACGTCAATGATATAGTTCTTTATAGTAAGATGCGATGCATTGAAGACATATAAATGGTTTTTGAAATCTTTTAGCCTCCAGGGATCTGTTAATTGTTGATTGTTAATTGTTAATTGTTCGAAAGGGGAACGTGAGATTTGACCGTCTATTTTTAGAAAATGAAAAAATTTACGAAGAGAAGATAGCGATCTGTCCACAGTGCTTGCGGAATATTCCACAAGGCTGTCTTTTTTGAAGGATTCAATTAGCAAAGTATTTGTTTCCGTTGGATCAAACGGCCGACCAAGGGTATTCTCAAACCATTTAATAAATCTGTTTACGTCTGAGGTATAGTTTTTGACGGTGACATAAGACGCAGGATTTGCCTGTGATAATAAAAATTCTTTAAATTGGGCAATCATAGATTTACGCTGATTTCACAGCTGATTTACGCGGATTTATTACAGATTTGCTCGGATTGAGAAGGGATTCTCGCTGATTTGTATTTATGAGTCTTTTTATGAAAAGTTTAGATGAGCCAAAGTTAACAAGTAATCCAAGCTTAAAGTTCGTACGTATCAAATAATGGAGGAGTTGATTGTCTAGTGACTCAGGCAGGGAGGGGAGGGATTTTAATTCCAGGATAATTTTATCAGCTACTACGAAATCAGGCCGATAAGTTCCAACTTTTGTATTCTTGAAGATGACAGGAAGACTCTTTTCTCTATCGAAAGCAATCTTTCTTTCCGCAAACTCGATTCCAAGAGCCTTTTGGTAAACTTCTTCTTTGTGGCCAAATCCTATCTGGTTAAACACTTCAAAGATTGCACCTCGGATTTTGTAGGTTAGATCTGCGTAAATCAGTTGGTTTTTTGGTTTTTGTGAAATGGCGGGCAGTTTATTCATATATAGATTCACGCTTTACAGATTCGCGCTGATTTAATAAACGGATTCTCGCCGATTCTTATTAAGTTCGAATCCGTGTAAATCCCGAACTCAAATCTGCGCAAATCTATGCTGAGGCACGAGATTATACGGATTATACGTATTATTGCTGGTGTGAAAAGATTTTTACTCATACTATTAGAATATGTGAGTATACACAGGTATGTCAAGGTCCTAGAGTAGTTAAATATGATCACATTAGATACGTTATGATATCATTCTTAGCTTTAGGTTATTTTCCGTGAAAAGAGTAAAACGAAACATTTTTATACGAACGATAATTTTCATGATAACTTTTCACTTTTTAAAAAAAAGCTTTTTAGATTTTTGACAATTTCACAAAATTTAATAACTTAAAAATCCATCTTTAGCAAACTCAACTGTTAAGCGCTAGGATTTTGTGTTTTTCTTAAATCCGTTTGTCTAGCCTTCAAATCTTGCAAAAAATGATTGAGAAATGTAAATTGTAGATATGAGGTTAAAATTCTATTGTTTCATAGTTGTTATTCTTTCATTGTTTCTACTTACTCTTTCGAGGACCAATGCTCAGTCAACCAAGCTTCAGGCCTCAGTTGGGAAGTATTATTTTTCTGTTTCAGGCTTTGTTTCCCCTTTTGCTTCGATCGTAATGAGTTCGAATTCAATTTTTATGGGTTCTACGGTCGCTGATCCTAAAGGAAATTTTTCAATTCAGAAAGTTCTGGTGAATGAAGGTTTTTCGGAATTTTGTCTTGAAGCAATAGATATTAAAAAAATAGGAGATTCTTATACTTGTTTTAAGATCTCACCTCTAAGTTCTGATGGTAAAAAAGAAAACATTTTTCTCCCGCCAACCATGGGGCTGTCAGGTAAAAAAATAAACCCGGGCTCATCTATTTTTGCGTCAGGCTATAGTATGCCAAATGCGAAAGTAATATTAAATATATCAAAAGATATAATAATAGAAGTTATAGCAGATGCCAACGGATTTTATAAATATGAAATAAAAGATTTGCCAGTAGGTAAGTATAGCCTCTTCGCTACTGCAAGATATGAGAAGAAAGATTCAGAGAAGCCGAGCGGAAAAAAAGACTTTGAGTCATTGTCAGCAGGAGAGTTAATTAGTAAAAATCTGCCATTTGTGCTGCTTATAGTTTTGATTGGTTTGATAATCCTTATCCTGCTTATTATACTTTTGTCAAAGAAGGTGCGGAATAAAATCAGAGGGGTTCTTGGGAAAAAATCTTTTTCAAAGAAGAAAGAAATTTCACATTTACACCATGATTGGTTTTTGTAAAGCTAAATTGTTAAATAGCTGATTCGGGGTCCTGTTTGCTTCTTAGCCGCCGGGTATCCGCATTTGCTCAAGTTTTTCGCTCGGGGTCCTGTCGCTCGTTTTCCTTCCCGCCAGTGCTCATTCACGATTCACTGATTCCGCGCTGTCGGGATCCCTCCCACTCACACCACCCCTCTCTTTCCCTCCCCGCATTTATTTTTGAGGTTTAATTTTTAATATTTTATATTCTTAATAATTGTTTCTTGCCCTTTTTATTATTCCAACTACAAGTATCATAGCTATTATAATTCCCAATATAGCCTCAGCGGGAAATGCAAAGAACGTTAATGATCTTTTTAGAATTGGACCCTGTTCAGATAAACTAACAGTTAAATCAGCTTTGTAAATCCCAAGTAAGAATTTTTCTTTCCAATTAATTCCTTCAATAAAACGTTCTGAACTGCCTAAAATGTTTACCGGAACAAGATCAATGTTGCCAACAGCCTGGCCAAAGATATTTTTTATTATCAAATTACCTTTTATTGAAACATAATGCCTGCTTGTGTTAGCTATATTTAGCTTAAATTTAACCGGACCTTTATCTACAAATTTTGGCGCAGAAAATTCTTTAATATATCCTTGAGTTTGAGACTTTGGCCCGATTGAAAGCAAGACATTTGTCCCAATCCCAGCTCTCGCTCCAACAGAACTATCTAGGTCCAAATCTTCGACTGCTTCTGATATAAAGATCACCGAGAAATAATAATCAACAGGTTTCTCGCCTTTGAGTACCCGGATAGAGAGCGTAAGGTCTTTTTTTTGCTTTGGGGCGAGGGTTATTTGAGTGAGTGAGCGGTTTTGGTCTAAAATCTGAATTTTACCAAATATAACTTTATACTCCTCAATAAGATTTTTATCAAACTCTATTTGTCCGTTTTTTTCTGAACCAGCCTTAAATGGAAGTAAAAAGATACTGTAAGTTACATTTTGATCTGATTCATTTTGAATTGTAATTGGGGTTTTTACGAGCGCGGGTGCCTTGGCTTCGATTTGTATTAGCGGGGGATCAATCGAAACGCTTAGCTCCTGAGCGTTGACTGCCTGCGGAATTAGTAAAAACGCTGAGACGGCGAGTAATATTGCTCGGGGTCCTGTCGCTCGTTTCCATCCCGCCAGTGCTCGTTCACGATTCACTGACATCCGCGCTGTCGGGATCCCTCCCACTCGCACCACCCCTCGCTTTGAATTCTTAATTCTTAATTCATAATTCATAATTCTCTTTAGCTTTACTAGAATCCTGCTGTTGCTACGTAAGTTATTGAATTTGTATAGACTCCTGTTGCTTGAGAAGAAGCTATGTTGACCTTATATGTAATCGTGGCTTTTTGATTTCTTCCTTTCTCTCCATTTACTATAACTTGCGAAGCTTCTGATTTTGAAGCATCCGCAAATTGTTTAAAAAAAGAAGGATTTTTAGAAAAAGATGAATCCTTTTGATTACACGAACTGCTTTTTGAGCCTTGTGAAACAATTGAAATACTATCGCATCTATATCCAAATCCATAAGTCAAAGTGCTTGACCAGTCAGCCGCAGTTGTTTGGCTACAGCTACCTTTGTCACAAGTTGTATCCGGTATTATGGCACCAGTTTTTGCCACTAAAAGTTGATGATTTTCAGAAGCGGTAACCTGATATGAGGCTGCCGAGGTATTTGAAACTGTTAAAGTAGTAGTTCTAGTTACAGGGTTGGTTGGAGACAAATTGCCAAAATCTATGAGGGCATTTGAGATAGAAAAAGAAAAGCCTTTTTTCCTTGGTATGTATTGAAAGCCGGCCCTAACTTTATAATTAGTGCCAGAGTAAAGCCCAGGAGCATTTTCACCAGAAGTTATACTTATGTTATATTTTGATCCACTACTTTGTCCGGCTATTGAGTTAAGGTTGCCCATTTCCACCTTGAACATTCCGTTTGACATCGTTTGACCATTCGCTTGATCTAAAGGCAAAAGGCAAAAGGCAAAGGTCAAAATTGCAAGTAAAAGCGCTGAGGTCGCTAGTAAAATTTTCTTGGACCCGCAATTCGCTTGTCGTCCTGCGAAAATTTCACCAGCTCCCCGCGCTAGCAATCTAACAATGAAACAGTTTAACAATCGTTTACTTTTCATTTCGAAGAGACTCTGTTTCTTCAAGTACATCATTTAGCTTTTCTATTTCTTTACCGCTGAGTTTTTCTTTTCCACTTTCAATCACTTGCTCAACATCTTTGGCAATATCATCTGCTGAAGAAGTAGCCCTTTCTTTTGTTTTGAGGATCTCATCTTCGTCTTTATCATTTTTCTTAAATTGAATTCCAAAAAAGTATGCAAGAGGGGACAGGATTGAGATTGAGGCCATTTTTATAATATTTGCGCTCACGTCCCCTTCAAAAATCTGATACCAGAAGATTATTATTAACGATATTGGAATAATAAAGACGCTTTTTGGATGCATTATAAAGGCTGCAGCAAAAAGCAGGAAATAAAGCAGGAAGAACAGGTTTGAATTAATTCCGCCTGTTGAGAATATAAAAAGAAGAAGGATTGTATTTAGAATAAAGAAATTGAGAGGACCGCCCAGGTTTAAATTCTGTTTATTCTTGATAGAAATTAAAAGAAAAAGAAAGACCAGAAATCCTATAAATGGAACTCCATACTGGGCAAGTTGACTATTCTGCCATATAAAAACAATACTGAAAGAGGCTAAGAGTAGAAGCGAGTGTTTATAAAACTTCATAACATTATGGTATCACCAAATTGACCTAATTTCTAATTGCTCTAATTATTCTAATCAAATCCCAAAATCCAAACTCCCAATCTTAGGTGAATTAGGTTAATTAGTAATTAGAAATTCTCTTGTGCTATACTTGCATTGAAGCTAGCTTATGAATAAACCAGCTAAATACAATCATCTCGAAATTCAGAAGAAATGGAATAAGGCTTGGGAGGACGCAAAAATCTATCACCCGGATTTAGACAATGCCAAAAAGCCATTCTATGCGTTATATATGTTTCCTTATCCATCAGCTGAAGGACTCCATGTTGGCCATGCTTTTTCAGGAACAGGAGCTGATGTTTACGCGCGATTCAAAAGAATGAAGGGTGAAGATGTATTTCAGCCAATGGGATTTGACGCGTTTGGAATTCATAGTGAAAACTTTGCCTTGAAAATTGGAGATCATCCTCAAAACCTCATTGATCGTGCTACAAAACACTTTCGAGAACAGTTCGATAGTCTTGGTTTTTCATATGATTGGACACACTCAGTAAATACTTCAAGCCCAGATTACTATAGATGGACTCAGTGGCTTTTTATCCAATTATTCAAAGCGGGTCTGGCTGAAAAAAAGAAAGCTGAGGTTAATTGGTGTCCGTCATGTAAAACTGTGCTCGCGGATGAACAGGTCATAAACAAAGCAAATAGCAAAGAGCAAATAGCAAATAGAGAGATCGAAGACGAAAAGGCGAGGGTATGCGAGAGGTGCGGAACAGAAGTTATGAGGAAAGAACTTGAGCAGTGGTTTTTCAAGATCACAAAGTATGCTGACCGATTGCTTGAGGGACTTGACCGCATTGACTGGACGCCAAAAGTTCTGCTCGCGCAAAGAAATTGGATCGGAAAATCCGATGGATTACTTTTTACATCTCCAGTAAAAGATACAAAGTTACAGATTGATACATTCTCGGCGCACTTCGAAGCCTTTTATGCAGACACTTTTGTAGTTATTGCACCTGATCATCCACGCTTGCCCGAACTTTTGGAAGGAATTGAGAATAAAAAAGAAATTGAAGATTTTTGCAAAATGCTTCTAGATAAAAGAAAAACAAAAAAACCCGGAGAAGAAAAAGAGCCGGAAGGAATTTTTACAGGGCGTTACATCGTAGATCCGGTAGGAAATGGTGATTTGCCAATTTGGGTGGCTAATTTTGCGATTAAGGAATACGGAACTGGAATAGTTAAGTGCTCGGCACATGATGAGCGTGATTTTGCCTTTGCTAAGAAATATGGAATCCGATTAAAGCCGGTATTGTTTCCTTCTGATCCGAAAGAAAAAACTAAGGTTGAGAATTTGGAATATTGCTACAGCGATATGGAAAATGGAATTTTGTCAGAACCGTCTGAATTTTCTGGAAAAAAAGCAGGAGACTTGAGTTCGGAAATAATCAAATACGCAGAGGAAAAAGGATTTGCAAAAAGACATAGCACCTATCACCTTCGGGATTGGTTAATTTCGCGTCAAAGGTATTGGGGAGCGCCGATTCCTATGGTTTACTGTTCAAAAGATGGCTGGCAGCCTGTTTCGGAGAAAGATTTGCCAGTAGTTTTGCCTTACATTGAAAACTTTAAACCTCTTGGTACTGGAATTGCTCCACTAGCTCAGGATGAGAAGTTTGTGAACACCTCTTGCCCTGTTTGCGGCGGCCCTGCCAAGCGTGAAACAGACGTAGCTGATACATTTCTTGATAGTTCGTGGTACTTTTTAAGGTATCCCTCTACAGATTTTGAAGAAAAACCGTTTGATCAAAAAAGAACTGGTAAGTGGCTTCCCGTAACATCTTATATAGGCGGGGCAGAGCACTCAGTCTTACACCTTTTATATTCTCGCTTTGTTACAAAAGTATTATACGATCAGAAGCTATTGGATTTTGACGAACCATTTACTAAATTTCGAGCTCATGGCCTAATAATCAAAGAGGGAGCAAAGATGAGTAAGTCGAGGGGAAATGTTGTAAATCCGGATGAATATATTCAGAAGTATGGCGCTGATGCACTGCGATGTTATTTGATGTTTCTTGGACCCTTTGATCAAGGCGGAGACTTTAAGGATTCTGGAATTGAGGGCATGGAAAGATTTCTTAAAAGAGTCAGGAAATTAGTTGAATTAAATTTAGCTTCAGTTAATCAGTCAGACCAAGAGAGCGCTAGTATTTCTGCAAATTCAAAAATTGAGAAGTCTCTTAACAAAACCATAAAAGGAGTTGGGAATGATGTGGAAAGCCTGCGTTATAACACAGCTTTGGCAAAAATAATGGAATATGTAAACGATCTTTATGGATCAAAAGATAACATTGACCCAAAATACCTAAAATCACTCACTTTACTACTTGCGCCTTTTGCCCCATACTTAGCAGAGGAGTTATGGGAAGTGCTTCGCAGCGCGCAGAACAAAACAGAATCACAAACGCAAAACAAAGCAGAAAAAATGGGCGTAGTTCAGCGTTCGGTTCAGCAAAGTTCAGCGCTGGACTCCGTTCACTCGCAGCCTTGGCCTAGCTATGATGAAAGCAAACTCTCTGAGGATGAAGTTACAATTGTAATTCAGGTAAACGGAAAACTAAGATCAGTATTAAGTATTCAGTATTCAGTATTGAGCAAGGACGTGATCGAGGAAAAAGCGATAAAAGATCCAAAGATATCAAAGTATATAGATGGGAAACAAATTAAAAAAGTGATTTATGTTCCGGGAAAGATACTCAACTTTGTTGTCTAGAGCCAACAAAGCAATTTAAAATTTAAAATTTTTAATTTTCATTGAATTTTCAATAATTAAATTTTAAAACATTTAGATTTGATTGAAAATTTCAAATTTCGAATTGAAAATTGATAATTATGGATTCTGAGCGAGATATTGTTTCAATCGTTCGAAATAATCTTCTTCCTATTGTCTTAGGTTTTCTTGGCCTCATTTTAATCATCATAGGTTTAATTCAATTTTTAACAAGGCCTTCTCAAAAAGAACCTTTGGTTTTTGAGCAAGGTAAAGAAGAACAGAAACAGGAAGTTGTGGTAGACATTGAAGGGGCTGTTATCAAGCCTGGTGTTTATAAGTTGTCATCTGATAATCGCACTGTGGACGCGCTAGCTGCCGCAGGAGGGCTCAGTGAAGAGGCAGACAGGAATTGGGTAGAAAAGAATATAAACCTGGCTAAGAAAGTAACAGACGGCCTCAAGATATATATTCCAAGATCCGGCGAACAAATTCTTTCCGGAAGTTCAATTGTTGACTCGCAAAAGATGGGGACTGCCGGTCCAGTGATTAATATTAATACAGCCTCCGCAACCGATCTTGATTCTTTGCCGGGGATAGGGACAGTTACTTCGCAAAAGATAATTGACGGCCGTCCCTACGGTCAGATCGACGAGTTGCTAACTAAAAAGATCGTAGGACAATCTATCTTCGATAAAATTAAAGACAAAATATCAGCCGATTAAATGAATTCAAAGCTTGTCTTTCTTGTCCTGGCTTTTTTATCCATACTTTTAGCCATACGCCTGGTTACTTATTTTGCTTCCATTAATTACTATGCGGACGATCAAGTCATTACTTTCGAAACCCAGCTTCAAAGTCAACCCAAAATATCCGCCAGGGGTCAAAGAGTAAGCTTGATTTTGCCAAATTCTCAGAGAATAACAGTTCTTCTAACTTTAAATCCGCTTTTATCCTATGGAGATAAAATAAAAATTGAAGGTAAAGTTGAGTATTTTCAGGTAGAAAATGGAAATCAAATTGCCTCTATGAACTATCCGCAGTTTAGAGTTTTAAAAAAAGGAACAGAAACAAACCTGATGTACAAAGTTAGAGAAAATATCATTAATTTTTTTAATTCAAGCTTTAATCCGAGATATAGTTCTTTAATGCTGGGAATTGTTTTTGGCATAAAACAGGAGATGGACAGTCAGTTTTATTTAGATCTTCAGAAGGTTGGTTTACTCCATGTAATTGCGGCATCCGGGATGAATATAACTATGGTAGGAGGATTTTTTCTGGGTTTGTTCAGCCTCATTTTTAAACGTCAATTAGCCATAATTTTAAGTATCTTGGGGATCTTGTTGTATGCATTTATGGCAGGATTTGAGCCTTCTATTGTTAGAGCCTCAATAATGGGAATTCTTGTTTTTAGCGCCCAGCTCATTGGCCGTCAAAGCAGTGGATTTTTAGGACTTTTTGGAGCTGCTTTTGTAATGCTTTTTTTAAATCCTAGCCTTGTTTTTGATATTGGATTTCAACTTTCTTTTATGGCAACGCTTGGGTTAATATATTTGAGGCCAATATTCTTTCTAAATAAAAAAATAAAGAAAGTAATTAAAAAATCCATAATTGGTGAAGATTTAGTTACTACCACAACTGCTCAGCTTTTTACCCTTCCAATACTCCTTGTTAATTTCGGTAGCTACTCTCTAGTCTCAATTTTAGTTAACGGATTGGTATTGTGGACTGTCCCGATTCTAATGGCAATAGGCGGTCTAGCCTCAATTCTGGGTTTAATTATAGAACCAATAGGTAGAGCGCTTTCATACCTTAGTCTTCCGTTTTTACTTTATTTTGAGAAAATAGCTGAGCTTTTCTCAGGCTTTGGAGGTCAATTTGAGCTCAAAAACTTACCAGTTCTAATTATTTTCGGTTATTATTGTCTTTTAATTTCTATAATCTTATTTTTCAGACGAAAAGAATGAAGAAATTAGTATTTTTATTTTCCACAGCCTCGATTTTAGCAGTTCTTCTTATTTTCTTCGTGTTTTTTAAATTCAATGATTCAAAGCTTCATATAGTAATTTGCAATGTTGGTCAAGGGGATGCTATATTTATCCGTACTCCTACCCAGGCTGATATTCTTATAGATGGGGGTCCGGATAAGAAGGTTTTAGATTGCCTTGGTAGGAATATGCCTTTTTGGGACAGGAGCTTGGATTTGGTCATAATGACTCATCCAGACGCCGATCACTCTACCGGATTAGTGGATGTAATAAAAAGATATCAAGTGAGTAGTTTTTATACAGAAGAGGTTGCTGGGAAGACTCAAATCTTCAAGCTTTTGGAGACTGTTTTAGCAGAGAAAAAGCTGAGTGCTAAGTATTTATATCTCGGGGACAGACTTAGTGACAATTCAGGTTTTTCCATGCAAACTCTATGGCCGAGCACGGAAGCCATCAATTCACTGGATCAAAATAGATCAAACCTACGCCTGAACGAATTATCGGTTGTTCAGCTTATTTCTTACGGCAAATTTAGCGCACTTTTGACAGGGGATGCCGGTTCTATAGTTATGGATCAGATTGCCGATCAGACCCGTTCGATTATTATTCTGAAAGTTCCTCACCATGGTTCAAAAACAGGCATGAGTGATCACTTCCTAAGCCTAACATCTCCAGAGCTAGCTGTGATTTCGGTTGGAGCAAAAAATAGATATGGCCATCCAACTAAATTCAGCCTTGATTTACTTACTAAACATAAAGTTAGGACCCTAAGAACAGATCTAAATGGAGAAGTTGAGATATTAAGTGATGGAAAGACATGGTCTGTTGTGGAGAAATGAGAGTTTAAGCTTTGCTCCAAAGCCGCCGGGTATCCGCATTTGCTCGGCCCGCTCTCTGAGATCAGCGCTGAGGTTGCCGACAAAATTTTCGAGACTGCGCGCGCGGAAAAAAGCTATACTGTACCCAGTTCTAGCCCCGCAAATTCTCGCTTCGAAAATTTTGCCGGCTCCCCGCGCATTTATTTTTAAGATTTAATTTTTAATTTTTGATTTGGCGAGAGCACCACCCCTCGCATCAAATTAAGCTAGCAGCTAGTGGCTAAATATGTGCTACAATTCAGTTATGGATATACGGCAGCAATTAGCAACTAGCATTCAGAAATCAGTTAAAAATTTAACCGGTTTGGAGCTAGAGCCTCAGGTTGTGGTGAGTTCGGATCTGTCTAAAGGCGATTTGAGCAGTAATATTGCCATGGTTGCCTTCGGCAAAATAAAAAATAATAAACCTGCCTCGCCGGCAGGCGGGTCAAATCTCCCAACTTCGCTGAAGCTCCGCTGGGCAAGCAAAACTCCGGTGCAATTAGCCCAGGAAATTGTTAAAAACTTAGAACTTATAACTAATAACTCAGAACTATTCGATCGAATCGAAGTTGCGGCGCCGGGATTTATCAATTTCTGGCTTTCTCAGGCTGTGATTATCAAGCAGATAGACCAAGTGCTAAATAATTGGCAGTACAATCGCGATCAAAAAGGATCAGTTCAAATCCTTGAGTTTGGAGACCTTAATCCTTTTAAAGAGCCTCACATAGGACACCTTAGGAATTTAGCTCTGGGAGAATCACTGGCCCGTTTATTAGAATTTCAGGGCAAGAAGCTAATTAGGGCCAATTATGAAGGAGATGTTGGGATGCATGTTGCAAAAGCCCTCTGGGGGCTTTTGCAAAATCAAAAATCAAAAATCAAAAATCAAAACTTGGACGAGGGAGTACTGGAGGAGCGCATTAACTTACTGGCAAAATCATACGCGGCGGGGGCGAAGGCGTTTGAGGAAGATGAAGATGCAAAAGCGGAAATAATATCAATCAATAACAAAATATATAGCAATAATGCAGAAATCAAAGAAATTTGGGAAAAGGGAAGAAGATGGAGTTTGGACTATTTTGAAATTCTTTATAAAAGACTCGGAATAAGATATGAGAAGTATTATTTTGAAAGTGAGGTAGCACCAGTTGGTTTGAAAATTGTAAAAGATAATGTAGGGAAAGTTTTTGAAAAACACGACGGGGCGCTAATTTTCCGGGGAGAAAAAGTGGGACTCCATACGAGAGTTTTTGTAACAAAAGAAAACTATGCAACTTATGAAGGGAAAGATTTGGCGCTTGCTGTTACAAAAAATAAAGATTTTCCGGACATAGACCAATCCATAATAATGACTGCCAATGAACAGACCGAATATTTTAAAGTAATGTTTGCCGCCCTAAAATTGATTGACACAAAAATTGCCGGTAAAACCTCGCACTTGTCTTTTGGTTTTGTTAACTTAAAAGAGGGGAAAATGTCCAGTCGTACTGGGAACATTGTATCCGCATTTTGGTTACTTGATGAAACAAAAAAAAGACTTAAAAAAGGGTTTAAAGAGGTCTCGGAGGAGGTTTTGGAGGAGCTTTCAGTAGGTTCTGTGAAATGGGCCATGTTAAAGTTTTCACGGGAATCAAACATCGCTTTCTCTATAGAAGAATCTGTCCAAATTGAGGGTAATTCCGGGCCTTATATGCAGTATGCTTATGCTAGAACTCAGAGTTTGTTAAGTAAAAGTCCAAAAACTACCTTTGAGGCTAATTCTGTGAAAAATTGGGAGCAGGAAATGCTAGCACTAGCACGGGTTATCTGCCAGTTCGAAACGGTCACAAAAGACGCCGCCAACAATTTTTCTCCCAACATTTTATGTAATTATCTTTACGATCTAGCCCAAAATTTTAATGCGTTTTATGAAAAAGAAAAAGTAATCGGCAGCGAAAAAGAAGAAGAAAAATTGGTTGTTGTAAATGCAGTAGGTGTTGTCTTGAAAAAAGGTTTGTATTTGTTGGGGATCGATAGTCCTAAGAAGATTTGATATTTATTGTTCGGGGTCCTGTCGCTCGTTCTCCCTCCCGCCAGTGCTCCTCGACGACTCACTCGAGTGCGCGCTGTCGGGATCCCTTCCACTCGCACCACCCCTCGCTCTTTTATTAAGCAAATTAAAATGCTAAAATAACAAAAATGAAATATAATAAAAAAGTTCTTCCAAACGGCCTCGCAGTCATTACTGTTCCCATGCCATCTCTTGAGTCGGCAACTGCACTTGTAATGGTTGGCGCCGGGTCACGTTATGAAACAAAAAAGAATAGCGGCATCTCTCATTTTTTTGAACACATGGCATTTAAGGGAACAAAAAGCCGTCCGACTCTTATGGAAGTCGCCGGCGTGATTGATGGAATAGGGGGAGAGTCTAATGCGTTTACCAGTAAAGAATACACAGGCTACTATATCAAAGCAGCTAAAAACAATATCGAAATATGTCTTAATCTTCTTTCAGACATGCTTCAGAATTCTTTGCTGGACCCCTCAGAGATAGAAAAAGAAAAAGGAGTAATAATTGAGGAGATAAATCTTTATGAAGATACCCCAATGAGGAAGATCGGAGACATTTTCGAAAATTTACTATATGGAGACACACCTCTTGGCTGGGATATTTCAGGAGAAAAAGACATAATACGAAAGATAAAACGAGAAGATTTCCTTGAGTATTTCAAATCGCTTTATAGCCCATCAAATATGACAGTTGTAGTTGCAGGAGGCACTGAATCTGAAAAAGCTCAAGAACTGGCGCAAAAGTACTTTATAAATATGAGGGATTTTAAGACAGAAAAGCCTAAAAAATTCAAAGAATCTCAGAAAAAGCCACAAGTTTTAGTCCGTCAAAAGAAGACAGAACAGGCACATCTGGCTATAGGTGTTCGAACTGTTTCGTTAAGCTCGCCTGAGAGATATCCCTTATCTGTTCTTTCTTCAATTCTTGGCGGAGGAATGTCGAGCCGTTTGTTTTCTGAAGTACGCGAAAAAAGAGGATTAGCTTATTATGTCCATGCATCATCTGACCAATATACAGACGTAGGTTCTCTGGTTGTAAATGCGGGCGTAGATCCAAAGAGAGCAGATGAAGCAATTGAAGTAATAGTTTCTGAGCTTTCTGATCTTGCCGACGGGAAAAAGAAGATTAAGAAAGATGAGCTTAAAAAGGCAAAAGAAATTATAAAAGGGCATATGGTTTTGCAGCTTGAAGATAGTCGTTCAGCCTCAATATTCTACGCATCTCAACATGTCTTGGAAAAAAAGATTCTTAATCCTTCCGAAATATTGAAAAAAATTGATGAAGTAACCGAAGAAGAAATTATGGATGTAGCCAGAAAGTATTTCGTGGAAAAAGGATTGAATTTAGCTTTAATTGGAGACTTTAATAACAAGGCCAAATTTGAAAAACTACTAAAGTTATAAAGCTTATCATTGTTTCATTGCTGCATTGCTTCATTGTTATTCAAAACAACCCAACAATTGAACAATTTAACAATAGAGCAATCTAATTTATCTCTTTACTATTTTCTATTTACTATTTACAATATATACCATGGAACAGACATTTGTAATGATTAAGCCGGATGGAGTAAAAAGGGGAGTGGTAGGAGAAATCCTCCACAGATTTGAGAGAATGGGGCTTAAGATTGTAGCCATGAAAATGGTAACGCCAGACGAGTCACTTCTTTTAAAACACTACAGAAGCGGTGAGGAGGCAACACTGACACGCTGGGGCGAAAAAACCCTTGCTACTTATACCAAATATGGAAAAGATGCAAAGAAAGATTTTGGGACAGATGACCCAATGGAGCTTGGAAAACTTGTAAATAAATGGCTATTTGATTATGTTAAGAGTGGGCCTATGATAGCTATGATTCTTGAGGGAAAGCACGCAGTTGAAAATGTTATTAATATATCAGGACCCACAATGCCTGTTAATGCGCCCGCAGGAACAATAAGAGGGGATTTTTCAACTGATTCTGCAGCATATGCAAACGAAGAGCAAAGGGGAGTTACTAACCTGGTTCATATTTCGGCTTCAGTTGAAGAGGCAAATTATGAAAAAATGCTTTGGTTTAGCCCCGAGGAAATTCACTCCTATAAAACCGCAGAAGAAAGCATCTAATTATTGTAGAGGTTTTTCGCTTTGTAGCTGCGAGTCAATCAATTTTTTGAAGTCGTCGTAGCCGCTTGGTTGAATTTTTTTATTCTCAATGAAAAAGCTTGGTGTAGAGTTAAGTCCGAGGGAAATTGCTTCTTTTTCTCCTGCTTCAACTGCATTTTTTGCTCCATCAGAGTTCATTATTGTTGTAAACTTTTCAATATCAAGTCCAATTGTCGAAGCATAGCCTTCAAATATTTCTCTTGGATCTGATAGAGCCTCCCAATCTTTTTGGTTATCATAAAGAAGGTCTTTCATCTCCGAAAACTTGCCAAGTTTCCAGGCGCCGTAGGCTGCTTGACCGGAAATCAGGGCATTTTTATGAATGCTTTTTAATGGAAAAAATCTATATACTAGCTTGGCTTTTCCTTTGTACTCCTCAAGTAGTTGGTTGGTAACCGGGTTATAGCTTGCGCAAGCCGGGCATTGAAAGTCCGCGTATTCTGTAAATGTAACTTTTGCGCTAGGATCTCCTAAGACAATGTCGTTTTCATTGATCTTAGGGAAATTAGCACTTTCAACTGGAGCTTGGGTAGAGCTAGAATTTCTATCTGCGAGAATTACTAATCCTGCGAGTCCTGCAATTGAGACAGCAATTATTGCTGCCCACATGGCAATTTTTTTGAACATGTCAGTTCTTTCTTGCTTTTTTATATTGTCCTGCCAGCTGGAGGATTGATGTTCCGAGGAATAATCTTTTTTCTGCATTTTTCTATTTTAGCGCAAGATGGGAAAAAATCAATAGCTGAATACCGTTTATATCTTTAGAAGTGGTATAATTTATTCGGAAGAAGGTGATTGGAATGGTCGAAGAAGCTACTGAAACAGGACACGCAGTTGGTGAAATTACTAAAACACCAGATTAAGTAAAACGAACTATAGGAATACCAGGTACTGAAAAGGTTATAGCAGAAGCGGCGTCAAGAGATATTAAAAGAGGGATACTAAGAGAACAAATAGCGGGGAATCTTATTGGAGGCGTTCATGCGCTAGAAAGAGGATTTGGCCCAAAACCAAAAATAGTTCCGCCCGAAGCCCCGGGAAATAAAGCGCCAAAATAAAGGATTTAAGTTAAATTACCTGGTTTGTAGCCGGTGATGGAGGAGTTACCCCAGCAGGTTCTAGCTGTGGATTTTGAGGCGTAGTTGTCAGGAATGGTCCATATTGCTCTGAAGCAGTCGGATCAGCTGTGGGAGTCGGAGTAGTTTCTATTTTAGGTTCTGCTGCTACATCGGGCCCCAATATTCTAGGATCTAGTCTTTGTAATAGGCCTCTTAGTTGTCCAACATCAGCATCTGACAAGTCCTCTCTAGTATCACGTTCTGGTTCTCCGGCTAATCTTTTAAAATCTTCTGCTGCCGCCGTTTGAAGATCCTCAGGACTAACGCCCTCTATCGCAGGAGTTGGGGCTGGTTCAGGTGTTGCAACTGGTTCAGCTGGGACTTCCTCTAGTGGTGGCGCCGAGGCGGGGGTTTGTTCAATATGAGGCCAGGGGGTGGGAACTGATCTCACCCAGTCAGGCTGAGTAGTAGGAGGCGGTGTTGGTTCGACTGAAGTAACAGGATCTGTGGCTGATTGAGTTGGTGGCGCGTCTGTTGAAAATGGGCCACCAGCTGGTTCGACACCTGGCCTTGGCCCAGTATTAGCTTGCAAGGCTGTTTCAGTAGGTGGTATAGCTGGGGATGAAGGAGGCTCGATTCTGGGTTCGGCAGTTATTACTGGTGTTTGATCCGGAGCTTGGGCTGTTGGTTCCAAGACATCAGGTCCTCCTCCAAAAAGTCTATCCCCAAGTCCTCTAACTCGACCAATTACTCCTGGGCTTCCCGTTGTAGTTGGTGGAGCCACTATTCCTGGTTCAACTGAAGCTGTTCCCGATGTTAAATCTGGGGCTACGGGAGCTCCGGCTTGAGGTGTATCTGGTTGAGATGGTTGAGGAGGTTCCATATAATTATATTACTTGCAATTCAATATAGCGTCAATATATCTTTAATATATCAATAGGTGTCGGGGTTATTGCTTTTTTAATAAAGTGTGATAGCATCCCTTCTAATGGTAGAAGAAGAGGGTAGTCTCGGTGCAGATTCAACAAATGGACACGCCTTAGAAGGAGAGGGGGCTTCTGTGGCTGAAATGAGTCGACAAGACGTAATAGATGCACTTTCGGGTAACACGAGAACAACTGCAGTAAAGGGTGGAGTGGTTGTAACAAGAATAGAAAGAATTGATGGACTAACAAGTTCTAGAGAAGTTACAGATCTTTTTACTCCGCCGGAAGGTCCTCAAGAGCCCCAAGGTTAATTAGTCGGGGTGCTGGGCTCACTTCGCTAAAGCTTCGAGGGCTAAAGAATTGAACCCAGCGTCTCTTCGTCGCGAAAGCCCCGCGCTACCTAGCTAATCAGAAGAGTACCTATAATATATTTTTAGTGGTATAATTCAATTATGAGCAAAGCAGTAAAAGAATTACAATTTAAAGTTTTAATCGAACAAGATGAGGATAAAATATATGTAGCTTCCGTGCCAGAGCTTCCAGGCTGCTATACCCAGGGAAAAACTCTGGAGGAAGTAAGAGAAAGAATAAAGGAAGCTATAGAGTTGGTCTTAGAAGAGGAGCCTAATCTTAAACAAGAGAAGCTTCAGTCTCCTGGGAAGTCTCCTCATTTTTTTGGTATTGAAGAGGTAACTATTCAAAGTTATGCCTAAACTGTCTCCTGTTAGTGCTCGTGAATTGATCAGACTACTCGAAAAAGAAGGCTTTCATGTTGTTCATCAAAAAGGTAGCCATGTCAGGCTAAAACACCCAGACGGTAGAAGAACTACTGTGCCGATGCATTCTGGAGAGAATGTTGGAGTAGGTCTTTTAAGAAAAATTCTTAGAGATGTAAATATCTCTAGAGATAAATTTGAAAAACTAAGGTAATATTAAATCTGCTAACGTAATTGTCGGAGAGGAGGGAATCGAACCCTCTGTTTTGTTTGCACCCCCGGCGGGAATCGAACCTGCATCGATCGCTTAGGACGCGACTACTCTATCCGTTGAGCTACGGGGGCTTAAGTAAACATTTTACCATGTTTTACGCTTCTGTTCTAATCGCTTCTTAAATAAATTCTCCCGAAAACCACCCTCCTTAATAAATTTTTCAGTTAAAGCATCTATTTGCCTTTTCAAAAGAAAAGTCTCCATTTGGCAAAATGTCAAAAGCATATTTGTTGCTTCTTGTGGATCTTTAGGTAGATTTGGGGTGTTTGGGCGGTTGGGAGCTAACCAAACAGCCCGAAAAGCCCTAAAAACCCTAATTCTTTCGTCATTTTTGTTCCAAGTAGATAGTCCTTTTGTGCGTAAGAAGTCTTCAAAATCTGCTGATAGCTCTTTAAAAGAGCCTTCTGCAACTCCCAAAAGCTTAATGTAGCTTTCAAGGCTTTGCATAGTATATCCTTCAGCAATATTTTGCTTGCCGGAGCGGCCTGCTTGATCCATCTGATCCCAATTACGGGATTTGGGGTTAACCCATCGTCTCAAAAATTCCTGATTAAGATCATATATAACCGTGGCTAAAATATAAGAACTTAGATTTTTATAACCTTCCATATTTGTATAATAACAAAAACCGAAGTAAAATGAAGAAATTAATCGGAGACTAGTTCATCGGCAGAACGCTCGGTTCGGGACCGAGAGGTACGCGGTCCAATTCCGCGGTCTCCGACACGAGACCTCAATTGCTATTTAAGAAATTGCTGCATATACTAAATAATAATTGAGCAAAATTTCAAAAAATCAGCAAAGAACAATATATATTCTAGTATTGGCTTTGGTAATTGGATTGCCTTTTGTTTTTGTACTTCGTGATGTAGCAATTGGGGCAATAAGCTTTTGGTATGATCCGGCAAGAGATTTACTTTTAGCCCTAGCCAATCTTAAAAACCCTACTTTAATTGGTCAGCCGGCCGGAATCCCAGATATATTTTATGGACCATACTGGATTTGGATTTTGAGTCTCGTCTTAATTTTTACTCATGACCCACGTTTTGTCGTCTTTTTTGTTCTTACCCTCCCTTATTTTATTATTTTCCCATTTATTCTCTGTAGATTTTCAAAAACTTTCGGTAAAGCTACATTTATTTCGCTTTGGCTTCTTTTTATCCTAAGCTTTTCCCAGTATTCTGATCAGCTTTGGAATCCGCACCCGGCTCCACTTCTATTTTTAATCCTCATCTATTTAGCTCTTTTCAAAGACTCATTAAAAAAACTGGGAATCCTAAAAATAGTTTTGGTTGGAATTTGCGCAGGCTTAGTTATGAATTTTTCTTTATCTTTTGGTATGGGAGTAGCTTTTGGAATGGTTTTATTCTACTTGATAGACGGATTTACAGAGCATAAGTTTTCGTTTTTCAAAATCCTAAAAACTCTAACGCTATTTATATTGGGCTTAGTAATTGTCTTTCTGCCAACTATATTTTTTGAGTTTAGGCACGGTTTCCAGCAAACGCAGTCAATGATTTTCACCTTTACTCAATCATTTCTATATAACTCTGCGGTTGTTGGTCAGGTTGGGCTTAGGGGAGACTCTATAATTTTACATTTTGTTGATGTTATAAATCGGATTTTGCGGATTCCTGCAAAAGCCACATTTCTCTTGTCTCTATTTTCCCTTGCCTACTTCATAAAGTTACTAAGGGGAAATAAACTAAAGCTAGAGGCGTCCGAGCAAAAATTACTTTTACTTCTGTCATGCGTTGTTATTGGAATTCTATTTACATACCTTGGAACTAAAAATCCTGTTTGGGTATATCACTTTATAGGAGTCGAGATTATCTTTTTGCTTTTTATTGGATTTATTGTAAGTAAAATTTGGTATCTTAGAAATCTTTTAATAGTTTGGACTTTTATTTTACTAATAACCTTTACAGCTTCTTTTGTCCGCAACCTCAATAATGACCCATTAGAGGGATCAAATCTGGCCTCAAAAGAAAACATAGTGAAATTTATCTATTCTGATAGCGCCGCTTCGGCCTTTTCTTATACTGCTTATTCCCCGGCCATATATACCTATGATTACGACTACTTATTTGCATGGTTGGGTCCAAAGAGCGGTTATGTTCCTGATAGCCTTAATCCTACTTCGATGACTTACGTTATTGTTCCCGGCGGCGTGAATGAGGAAGACAGAATATCATTTCTGAAATATAAGACACCTGATGTTGCATATAAAACAGTTTGGCAGAAAGAATTTCCCGACCAGACCTTTGTTATAAAAAGAGTTAAAAAATAATTCTTCCAATTTGCTAACATTAGCATAATGCTTAACAATTCTGATATAAAATTTTTAATTCTTCGCAGTATAGGGAATTTTTTGTTTCTCTTTGCTATTTTTGGAGTAATTGCCACTTTTGGGCCGGCAATACGGTATGAGATTCAATTTAGAATAATCCAGGCTAGAGGAGTGCAGTTTGAAGTGGCGGAGAGCTCCGAGCTTGGAAAATTGGCTAAGGAGCAAGCTAAGCGTAGTGTTTCGTTCTCAGATCTTTTGACTGGATCAAAAGAACAGACTTTGATTCCTATTGATACAGAGTTTAGTATTTTGATACCTAAGATAGGAGCAATAGCACGAATTATTGCAAATGTGGATCCCAGTGATGAAAATAAATTTTTGCCTGCACTTCTTGAAGGAGTAGCGCACGCGCAGGGTTCGGTCTTTCCAGGTTTATCAGGCAATATATATCTCTTTGCTCATTCCGCTGATAATTTCTGGGACGCAGGACGCTATAACGCAGTTTTCTATCTACTCAAAGATCTTAAAGAGGGAGACGAGATTGTCATTTTTTATCAAGGACAAAGACATAACTATTTTGTAACAGAGCAAAGAATCGTTGATCCAGAAGATGTTTCGTTCATAACTGATGCCCAAACAGGCAATGAGCAATTAATACTTCAGACATGTTGGCCTCCTGGAACTACCTTCAAGCGTTTACTTGTCTTCGCCCGCCCTCGAAAAACAGATACGATATTCAAGAAATAAACTGCGCTGAGGTCGCTTTTCGCTCGGGGTCCTGTCACTCGTTTTCCTTCCCGCCAATGCTCGTCAACGACTCACTTGACTGCGCGTTGTCGGGAGCCCTTCCTCTCGCACCACCCCTCGCTTTAATAAAAATTCCGCAAGCGCTCCCCGCGCTTGATTCATAATTCAACACAGTAAACCCATAGCAGTGAATTTGATATCTTTTGATCTATTGTTTTCACTTAAATATCAGCCTATAAGGATTTTAGTTTTAGCCTCTAATTTTCTTGTTTTAACGAATGTGAAAATATATTGAGCAAATTGATTAGTCAAAATTTGCATTTAGCCTCGAAGAGTAATGTTCTCCTCCTGACAACTATTAGAATATATGAGGTGATTATCTTATAGCCTGCCTGCCGGCAGGCAGGAAAGTGATTATACAGCGGTTAACCAGTGAATAGGTGACCGGACATGAATAAACAACTGCCCAATTTTACAGATTCAGCAGGTAGGATACTTGTCCCCATTAGTGAGGCTTCTAAAATATTGGGAGTTTCCCAGCAGACGCT
>Ga0209726_10000572_pt1 | contig 67595 bp, 61 predicted proteins | sample Subgrocontami54m_FD_187453 | JGI IMG/M metagenome (GOLD analysis project Ga0209726, IMG submission 187453) | Subsurface groundwater microbial communities from S. Glens Falls, New York, USA - GMW46 contaminated, 5.4 m (SPAdes) (version 3) | ecosystem: Environmental > Aquatic > Deep subsurface >...
TTCCGATCTCATCGGCCGGCGAAGACTGCGTCGGATCGCTCGCTCAAAGACCGCCGCGCATTCGTCGATGATCTGGTCGAAGGATTCCGCTACGTCGGCAGCCGTCCGCGCGTTAAGATGTTGCTGCTGATATCGGCAGCGACGAGTTTGTTTGGTGCGCCGTATCTGTCGATGACGCCGGTTTTTGCGCGCGACATCTTTCATCTGGGAGCATCGGGGCTGGCGCTGTTGATGGGCACGGCCGGCGCGGGAGCGCTTTTTGGCGCGCTCTTTCTGGCTTATCTGGGAGATTTTCGGCGCAAAGGTTGGTTCGTGCTGGGTGGCGATTTTGGCTTTGCCATCTGTTTGATTTGCTTTGCGCTGTCGACGAACCTTACCCTGTCGCTGATTTTTCTTTTCGGACTCGGCTTCGCGATTGTGTGTTCAATCGCGGTTACCAACACGCTGCTGCAGAAGCTCGTGACCGACGACATGCGTGGCCGGGTGATGAGCATGTTCATGCTTTCGTTCATCGGCGCGATGCCTATAGGCAACCTAATTGCCGGCACCGCGTCTCATCGTTTCGGCGTGCCGCGCACGCTGGCCGTCGGCGGAGTCATCATCGCGATTTTCGTGACGGTGACAACCTGGCGCAGTCCTAAGTTGCGCGACCTGTGAGGTTTCAGATACAAGAGGCAGCCATGAAACGTGTACTTAAAACTTCGGCCGGGCTGACGCTGTTGGCGATTGCAATCTCGCTGACGGCGATCATCACTCAGGCGCAGAGCGGATGGACGTCGAAGCGGATTGGCTCTGGCGGAAGAGACCTGAATGCCGTCTATTTCACCGACGCTAAACACGGCTGGGTAGGCGGCGACGCTGGCTTTCTCTCTCACACCGAAGACGGCGGCGCGACGTGGGCTGAGCGGCCGATCGGGACGGAGCGTTCCATCAACGATATCTACTTCGTCAGCAAGGACACGGGATTCGTGTTGGCCGGCGGCAGCATCTTCAGCACCGGAGACGCCGGACAAACGTGGCGCGAGGCGCGCAAATTCTCGCCGTCTGAGTTCGCGGACTCAGCGCCAGAGCTTTACAGCCTTCGCTTTAACGGCAAGAAGAGAGGTTGGGTGGTGGGCTCAGTCAGCCGTGGCGACACGATTGTCGGCAGCATCCTCGCGATAACGAGAGACGGCGGTGTAAGTTGGGAAATACTGCACGCGCCCTCGCAGGCCGAGCTGATTCACATCGATTTTGTTGACGAGAAGCACGGCTGGATCGTCGGCGCTGATGGCACGATTTTACGCACCGAAGACGCCGGCGAGTCCTGGACGAAACAAGAGTCGGGCGCGACGGCGACGCTCTATCACGTCAATTTTCGCAACGAGAAGCAAGGGTGGGCAGTCGGCGAGCGCGGCACGATCGTGCGCACCATCGACGGCGGGCGAAGCTGGACGCCGGTTGAATCTCCGGCGCGCTCCGTTTTGCTGAGTGTGCAATTTGTCGGCGAAGGCGACGGTTGGATCGTTGGACGCGGCGGCGTCGTCTTGCGTTCGGGCGACGGCGGTCGCACCTGGGTCGAACAGGAAAGCACTACGAAACAGAACCTGTTCGCGCTTTTCATGAACAAGAAAAGCGGCTGGGCGGTCGGGAGCGACGGACTGATTTTGCGATACGAGCGCTGATACAAAGACCGCTTGCAATAGCTAGCGTGCGAGCCGCGCTCCCGTTTTTATTTCCTCATGCCGATCGAGAACATTGTCCAGGGCTGTGACCTTAGATCGCCCAGCAAATCGCGCATCCATTCGTATTCAGGATGCTCTTTCAGGAACGCGGCGGCGATGAAATCGTTTCCGCAAGGATGACCCATCGCGGCCCAGAATTGCATCTTCTCGGCCATGCGTCCGTCAACGACTTTCGCTTGCACCGTGCCGCCGGGATAAAACTTGCCCCAGTCCCACTCCGGAATGCCGCGCGGCGATCGCTCGACGCAACCACACAAGCTGCGCTCGTTCGGCCCGTCCCTCTTTTCAAACGAATCGCGAGTGTCGCCTTCCATTTGTTTGACCGTTTCAGCATCGATCGTGCGCGCGGACTTACTCACCATTTCTTCCCAGCGGGCTTTTCTGGCCAGAGGCGAACCCTGCCGGTTGCTGAAATCAAAATCTGTCTCTATCTTGGCTAGCTTTGGATCCACGGGAAAGTTCGAACCGACAAAATAGCCGTCCTTTGTGCGACGTACGCTGTGTTCTTTCAGGCCCAGCTCGAACAGCGCAATCTCTCCAGTCTTGTTATCGCCCAGCAACCAGTCGTTGGCATAGCCGCCATTGTTTCCGTCCAGCATGATGCGAACGTAATCGTCGATTGAGTTGCTGTACTGCATTGCTTTGCGCGCGCGATAGAATTCCGGCGTGCCGGCCGGATCGAACAACGCGAAACCCGTAATGGTCGTTTCGGTAATCATGATGCCGGCTGAGTTCACGCCAAAGTCGTCGTTGCTCGCGATCACCCCCGGCAATCCATCCATCAGGATGCGATAGCCACGTTGCGGCTTGATGTCGAACATGATGTTCCAGCGTTCGCCGACAACATAGTTGACCCAGGCGTTGTGTCCCATCACGATGCGATGATCTTTGGTGTAGCTGCCGGTCGCGACTATCGCGCTGCAATTGCCCGGCGCATGCGTCGTCGCCATGCGGCCCTGCTTTTTGTCCAGCCACGGCACGTAGTAATAGGGAAGTTCCTCGAGCGCGTTGAGCGCGACAATGTCCCACCGATCCGCTTTTACGCCGCGATCGTTGAGTCCGCGGACGATGCCGTCGAGCTCAGTCTGGAACTCGGCGTCAATCTTCGGCCAAAGAATTTCCTGCGAAGCCTGGCGATAGAAATTCCAATCGTGCTTCGTCTCGTGTTGCAGGAATGGCTTCAGCACGCGTAGCAAATCCTCAGTTTCCTTAGCCAGCAAGGAACCGTGTTGATAGCCAATCCGATCGGGCGAGCCTTCGAGGTGCACGTAAATCCAGCCGTTGCGCTCGAAGCGATAGCTCCCCTTCAAACGGTCGTCTTCGGCGCGAGTCGGTTTGTACTGAGCAAAGCGAAAGGAAGCGACGAAGAGTAAGCCTATGCCGATGGCGAGTGCCGCCAGGAGTTTGAGTTTCATGTTCCCTCTACATCGATCTTGATTCAGGCGTTAGTAGAATTAACCGCAGAGGTCGCAGAGGTTTTCGCAGAGGACGCGGAGTCATCGTATTGATTGACTACGCGTCTTATTCCATCTCGTAAGTGCAGCACATTGAAGTTCATTAACAATGCCAAGCGACAGTTTGCCAGCCGTAGGTAAGTCAGGACTTGCGCCAAGTGTATGTCGTTTATCGCCTCGACTGATTTGATTTCCAGAATCAGGCGTCTTTCAACCATGACATCCACACGGTATCCGCAATCCAGCTTAACCTCCGAGTAAACCAAGGGCATCGGTTTCTGTTTTTCCACGTAGAGTCCTGCGCGGAGCAACTCGAAACACAAACATTCCTGATAAGCCGACTCAAGCAACCCTGGGCCAAGCGCGCTGTGTACCTTCATCGCGCAGCCGATGACCTTTTGCGTTAGTTCATAGTCAGTCATCGTTCCTCGCTTCCTCTGCGTCCTCTGCGAAATTCTCCGCGTCCTCTGCGGTTAAGAATCAGGTTCCATATCGAGGCGACGCCCGGCAGCACCTAGCCCGATACCAAACCAGTCCACCTGTCCCACCTGTCTGCCAGAGACAACCAGCTTCTTTCAAGTTTCCCATCTTAAGCCCGTTTCTGTTAAAGTACACGTTTTGTTTGGCCGCCGAAAAGCCGCCTGAGCCGCCTGTGAAAGAGATTATCGCCACCGATCGAGCGCCGCGCGCCATTGGGCCGTATTCTCAGGCCATCCGCATCGGCAATCTGATCTTCGCTTCGGGGCAGATTCCAATCGATCCGGCGACGGGCGAGTTCGCAGCTGGGGGCATCGCCGAACAAACGGAGCAGGTGCTACGGAATTTGACGGCGGTGCTTGAGGCTGGGAAAGTTGGACTGGCTCAAGTCGTTAAGACGACCGTGTTCCTCGCGGACATGAATGACTTTACCGCGATGAATGAAGTCTACGGCCGCGTCTTTGGTGACAATCGGCCGGCGAGATCGACGGTGCAGGCGGCGCGACTGCCGCGCGATGCCCGGGTCGAGATCGACGCAATCGCGTTTGTGGATTGAGTTCAGAGTTCAACCTTTAGGTTGCTAATCGTCGGCAAGCTAAAGCTTGTACTCTAAACGATAGAGGTTATCATTATGGCTAAAAAATGTGAGGCCTGCGGCAAAGGGCCGCAGTTTGGCAATAACGTATCGCACGCAAACAACCGGACACCCCGGAGGTTCAATCCGAATCTGCAATTGGTTCGCGTGCAACTTCCGCAGGGCGGCGCTCGTCGAATGCGCGTGTGCACCAGATGCATCAAAGGCGGCAAGATAGCCAAAGCCGCGTAACCTGCGGAACAACTTTCTGAATCGTAAGGAGCTAAACCAAGTGCGTAGACTTTCAAAACAGTTCACTCTCCTGACGCTGGTCGGCCTAATCGCTTTTGCGTTGGCGGCGTGTTCTTCTAATGGCGGCAGCGCGGCGGATACGACCGTAGCGGCGAGTGTCAATGGCAAGACCATCATGCTCAAAGAGGTCGAGCGCGAGATCCACAAACAGGCACAGGGCCAGGAGTCTCAGATGTCGGCGCACGACCTGGCGCAGGCGAGGCTCACGGTGCTCGACGGCTTGATTCAGCGCGAAGTCCTTTATCAACGGGCCGAACAGGAAAAGCTTTTGCCGACCGAAGAGCAGGTTACCTCGGCAATTAACCAGCAGAAACAGCAGTCCGGCGCGACTCAGGAAGAGTTTGATCGGCAACTCAAAGAGCAGGGCCTGACTAACGAAGCCCTGCGTGAAGTGGGGAAAAAGGACCTGGCAATCAATGCGCTGCAAGAAAAGTATGCCGGCAAGATCACCATCAGCGATCGCGAAGTCGAGGATTACTACAACGCGAACAAAACGCAATTCGTCAATGCCCGCGGCGTCGCGCTGGCGATGATTGCGGCAGATCCCGCAGACAACAGCAAGGCAGGCATAAAGAACGACGATGCTAAGAGTGACGCGGACGCGAAGACCAAGATCGACGCCATTTACCAGCAACTGAAGACCGGCGGGGATTTCGCAACGATCGCGCGGGCCAAGAGCGAGGACGCCCAAAGTCTCGTGCGCGGCGGCGACATTGGCTTTGCCGCCGAAGAGGACTTAAAAGGAACGGGCTTCCCGGCGGATTTGGTTTCGCAATTCTTTGGCCCCATGCAGGCCGGAAGTTACACGGCGCCGGTGAAGTTCAATTCGCCGCAGTATCCCGGTGGTCGCTGGTACATCTTTAAGCTGCAGGAGAAGCACTTGCAGACTGAGAATCTAACGCTCGAAAGTCAGGGCGTGCGCCAGCAGATCACGGTCAAATTAACCGACGAGCGCAAGAAGATCTTGAACACGGCTTTGCTCGAAGTAGCAATAGCGGAAGCGAAAATCGTGAACAACCTCGCCGCCGACATGCTGACCAATCCGAGCAATCTGGGTTTGCGCCCGGCTGCGACCGACGCGGCAAAGCCGGCCGGAAGCGCATCGCCGGCGGCATCAAGCGCATCGCCGGCCAAGGCAGCGGCGTCTCCGGCGAAGGCGGCGTCTCCAGCGAAGAAGTGATCTTCGTCTAAACTTGAGGCGGGTGCAGGCAAACGTTTTAGTCTGCGCCCGCTTCGTGTGTCTGAATCATGCTGTTTCGCCTTACTGACGTATACAAAGCCTACGGCGCGCAGGAAGTTCTGCGCGGCGCGACGTTGCAGATCAACCCCGGCGAGCATGTCGGGTTGGTTGGCCGCAACGGCGCCGGCAAGACGACGATCTTTCGGCTAGTCGATGATGAAGCAACGCCTGATCGCGGCGAAGTCGTGCGCGCGCGCGGCTTGAAACTGGGCTTGCTCTCCCAGCACGTCCACTTCGAACCTGGTTCGACCGTGCACGAATCGGCGCTCGCAGCATTCGGCCATCTGCAACAGCTCGAACACGAGATGCATGAACTCGAGCACCGCATGGCAGAAGCCGGCGATCTTGAAAAAGTTCTGGCGCGCTACAGCGATCTGCAACACGAATTCGAACGCGAAGGCGGCTTTGAGTATTCGGCAAAAGCCGAAAGCATTCTGCAAGGGCTCGGCTTTGATCGCGAAACATGGCAGATGGAAACCGAGAAGCTTTCGGGAGGCCAGACAAACCGTCTGGGCCTGGCGCGGCTGCTGTTGGCCGAGCCGGACGTGCTTCTGCTCGACGAGCCAACGAATCATCTTGATGTTGCGGCAGTTGAATGGTTGGAAGAATTCTTACAAACATACGCATCCGCCTTCGTCATCATCAGCCACGATCGCTATTTTCTTGATCGTGCTTGCCGGCGCATCATCGAACTGGAAAACGGTCGCGCGACCAGTTACGTCGGGAACTACTCGGCCTTCCTGCTTGAGCGCGAAGAGCGCCGCGAAGCGCAGCAACGCGCTTACGACAATCAGCAACGCCTGATTGCCAAGACGGAAGAGTTCATTCGCCGCAACCTCGCCGGGCAAAAAACCAAGCAGGCAAAGTCGCGCCGCACGATGCTGCAACGGCTCGAACGCGTCGAGGCCGTGCGCGCCGATCAATCTTCGGGCGATTTTCGTTTGCAGGAGATCGATCGCTCGGGCACACACGTGTTGACTGTTACCGATGCGGCGATTGGTTATCGGGATAAGACTCTGGCGCGCGACATTTCGCTGATCTTACGGCGGGGAGAATGTCTGGGCGTGATTGGGCCGAACGGATCGGGCAAAACCACTTTCGTGCGCACCGTGCTCGGCCAGATTCCAACGCTGGCTGGCGAGCTGCGCTGGGGCGCGAAGGTTCAGATTGGCTATTACGCCCAGCAGCTAGAAGACCTCGACGACCGCAATGAAATCATCATGGAACTGCGGCGCGTGGCGCCGTCGAACGCGACGGCGGGCGAGCTGAGATCTTTTCTGGCGAAGTTTCTGTTTGTCGGCGATGACGTTTACAAGCACGTGGGCGATCTTTCAGGCGGCGAGAAGGGAAGACTCTCTTTAGCCAAGTTGATCTACTCGCGCGTGAACGTGCTGGTCCTCGACGAGCCGACAAATCATCTCGACATTCCCTCGCGCGAAGCCCTTGAGGAAGCACTCGACGCCTTTGAAGGAACGATCATCACCATCAGTCACGATCGTTATTTCCTCGATCGAGTGGCGACGCAGATTCTGGCACTCGATGGCGATGGCAACATCGAACATTACAACGGCGATTACACGGAGTTTCACGATTGGAAGGCCGCGCGCTTGAAAGGCGAGTCGGCGCCATCTGCTTCAGCGGTGTCAGAAGCCCGACGCCGGGGTCCCCAGCCGGGCAGCCCGGCTGGGGTGGGACGGTCAGGGAGGGCGCCGTCTTCTCGCGTGCGCAAGTCAGTACCGCCCGCGTCTGCGGATGGATCAAGACGCGGCAAGAGAAAGTCGGTACCATCAGCGTCAGGGGATGGCGCTCGCGTCAAGATCATCAAGAAGCCGCGCGACCCGTTGACGATCGAAACCGAGATCGCCGAACTGGAAAAGCGTATTGCCGACTTGTCAAAGAAAATGTCCGAGCCGGAAGTTGCCCGCGACATCACCAGACTGGTGAAGGTTAACGATGAGTATCAGCAGGCTGAGACGCGTCTGGCTGAGTTGATGGATGAATGGGAGCGTGCCGCAGCGACCGCGAGTTCGTCTAAGCGTTAAGCGGTTCGCTGGTAGTGGTGCAGTTTGAATGTGGCACGCGCATCTTACGCGTGATTCACGGGCGGGACGCCCGTGCCACTCTGTCAAACTGCACCACTACCCGGTTCGCTTACCTGCTTGACACTGCCGCGAAGCGTTTGTTACTTTCGGCATTCGTTCGCGATGGTTTGGCTTACGAGCGAATTTGAAAATTCTTTTTAGGCGCGTAGCTCAGTTGGTAGAGCGCTGCCTCGACACGGCAGAGGTCTGGGGTTCAAGTCCCCACGCGCCTACCACTTTCAACAGACCCAGTAAGATCAAATCGCGCGCTTAGCGACCCCGGCCAGCATACTCAGTTCAGCTTCTCGTATTCTTTCTTTGCTTCAATCAGAATAGGATTATCCGGGTCGGCGTCTTTCCAGAGCGCGAAGAAGTCCTGATAAGTCTTGCGCGCTTTTGCAGTATCGCCTTGAAGCGCGGCTCCGCGTGCGAGGCCGACGTATGCAAGAGGATACAAAACCCCGCGCACAGACCAGCCGCGATGACTCAGAATCTTTTGAAACTCAGCAGCCGCTTGCGCGCCTTTGTTCAGTTTTAAGTAGGCCTGACCTCGAACGTATTGTGGGCCCAAAATTGCCAGACGACTCGAAGCGATTGGCTGATTCCAGCAACTCAATTGCTAGCGCAGCATTGGCGCTGTGCAGCGCAATTTGAGCTCGATACAATGGAGCGCTCACCGCATTCCAGAATGTGTTTTTCGGAAACCGTTTGGAATATTCGTCCATGAGCGGCTGCGCGCTCCCGTAGTCGCCACCTGCTCTTTGCTTTCAGCTTCAGTCTGCGCGCGCGCGATCGCGTCGCCAGTCAGCGCGTTAATCGCTTCGAGCGTGATTACGTAGTGATTGCCCAATGCCGCAATTGAGCCGGCCAGGAGCGCCTTCAATCCCTGTCGCAGGCAGATCTCACGGCCAACATCTCGGGTCACTCGTTCCTCGGGCGAGCGGCCCATAAATCGCAAGGCGGCGCGGAGGCGATCGTCACCAAAGATGTTCAGAAATGGCGACTGGCCCAATTGCACCGCCAGGGCCAGCTTTAGCGTGCCGTCGAATACTGCATCGCCTGTGGTGTCGAGAAAATCAGCGAGCACGATGGTGTCTTTATCAGTGAGTGGAACAGCGCGAGTCTGTCTAAATACCAAAACAACATTAGCGACAGGGTGAGTGCCAGCAGTTCCATGGCTAAAACGGCAGCGCGAATGTGTTTGAAGTACCATAACAAGATTAGCGCCGTGGTCAGTAACAGCAGTCCCATCGTTAAAATGGCGCCGGGTTTATTAAGCTTAACCTGGCTGATAAGGTACTCTGCACTGGAGGCGCGCGCCGGCAGTGAACTCGAGTCTATCCGAATGCGGGCATGAGCGACCCACCGAAACCATTCAAGCTGTTCGTCACGAAGGATGCGCGGCCGCCTTTGAGCGCGGTTGATGGAGTTGTTGCCGTTGAATGGGGCAAACAGCAATGCCAAAGTAACTAACGGGCAAGTCGTTTTGGTGATCAAACCGAAAACTGCAATTGCTTAACAGATTATTTTCCGTTTGGAGCGCGCGCGCTTTGCGCCGTTGAGATCGAGATGACCTTTCCCAAAGCCAGCGGCATTCTCCTTCATCCGACGTCGTTGCCGGGGCCTTTCGGCATTGGCGATCTGGGTGACGAGGCGTATCGCTTCGTGGATTTTCTCGACGCAAGTGGCCAGAGTCTGTGGCAGGTCTTACCGCTCGGACCAACTGGCTACGGTGATTCGCCGTACGCATGCTATTCCGCGTTTGCCGGCAACACTTTGCTCATCAGTCCGGAAAAACTTTTCGAAGAAGGGCTGCTGGCGAAAATGGACCTGGATGAGATCCCTTCGCTGCCAACTGAGCGGGTGGATTTTGAGGGAGTTCATAAGACCAAGGAGATCGTCCTCGGGAAAGCGTTTGCGTGCTATCAGCGTACGACTGACACGGAACTGCGCAGCGCCTTCGAAACATTCGCCGAGCAGAACGCTTCATGGCTCGACGATTACGCTCTCTTTCGGGCGCTCAAAAGCGCGCATGCTGGCCAGGCCTGGCACGAATGGGACCGTCCGCTGGTCGGGCGCGAACCGGCCGCGCTGGCTCGCGCTCGCGCGGAACTCCACGAACAGATTGAGGCGCATAAGTTCTTTCAGTTCATATTCTTCAAACAGTGGTTTGCGCTCAAGGCCTATTGCAACGAACGCAACATCAGCCTGGTCGGCGACATTCCGATCTTCGTGGCCCATGATTCAGCGGATGTCTGGACTAACCCTGATCAGTTCAAGCTCGATCAGAACGGCCGGCCCATCGTGGTCGCGGGCGTGCCGCCGGACTATTTCAGCAAGACCGGACAGTTGTGGGGCAATCCTTTGTATGACTGGGAGCGAATGCTCGCCGACGGTTTCCGCTGGTGGATAGAGCGCGTGCGAGCCACGCTGCAAACGGTGGACATCGCGCGCATCGATCACTTTCGCGGGTTTGCGGCGTGCTGGGAAATTCCCGGCGGCGACAAGACCGCCGAACGCGGTCGCTGGGTCGAGGCGCCGGGAAGGGAATTGTTTGCGGCGATCCGAGACAAGCTCGGCGAACTGCCGATCGTCGCCGAGGACCTCGGAGTGATTACCCCCGAAGTAGAAAAGCTGCGAGACGATTCCGGTTTTCCCGGGATGCGCATTCTTCAATTTGCTTTCAGCAGCGATGAGAAGAACGTCGACTTGCCACACAACTATCACGGCAACGTGGTGGTCTATACCGGGACGCATGACAACGATACCACCGTCGGTTGGTTCAAGAGCGTCGCGGGCAAAGGCTCAACGCGCGACGCGGAACAAGTCAAACGTGAGCGCAGCTTTTGCATGAAGTACCTGAACACTCGCGGCGAAGAGATTCATTGGGATTTCATTCGGGCGGTGCTCTCGTCAGTAGCCGACACGGCAATTGTGCCGTTGCAGGACCTGCTCGGACTGGGAACCGAAGCGCGCATGAATTTACCTAATAGTACCCAAGGCAACTGGAGCTGGCGCTTCAAACAAGATGCGCTGACGGAAGATCATAGCCAGCGGCTCAGAAGTATGACTGACACTTACGGGCGCATTCGAAGACGCGAAGTCGAAAGTATCAAACTCGATCAGGAGACGAAGTAGGTCCGTGCCCGTCTTCATCGTGACATCAACAAACGTTCCGTCTCCTTTATTCAGATACATCTGGTTGTGACCGAGGTTTGTAATGTACAGATCGGGCCAGCCGTCGTTGTTGATGTCGCCGACGGCTACACCCATTCCGTAACCAGTTGCTACGATACCGCTCTTTTCAGTCACATCGGTGAACTTGAGAACTCGGCTGCCGTCTTTGGCGACTACCAGGTCATTTCGGAAGAGCCTGCCTCTCGGTGGCTCTGATCCGCGCCAGGGAAACAAAAACAACGTGTCGCCGGCTTTAGTGTCGGGGTCAAGAATATTTCCCTGGACGATGAAAACATCCAGGTCACCATCGTTTGTCAAAATCGAACAGGGCTGCGCCGCTGCCCATGATCTCAGGCAAGAATAACTTTCCAGTCATGCCGTTGTAGTGCTGAAACCTGAGTCCGGCCCCCTCCGCAACCTCTTTGAATATCGAGGAGGCCGAAGGTTCGTCCCGGGTTTCCCGCGTGGATTGTTGAACTCCTGCCCAGATTGGCGTGCAGCACTGCGCGATTAGGAGGCCCGTGACGGTAATAAGCCTGGTTCGCATAAGCACGCGCCAGATTATTGTCGAGATCGATTGCCGGCGCAATTTAATTCTGGATCGAGTTGCCTAATGCGGCATCTGGCACTAGAATCGCCAGCACCAATCAGTCTTATTACCCTGCAACCCGATATGGAGGAGAGATGAAAAGAATAGTGATCCTGGTTACGTTGGCGGCATTGTTTGTTGGCGCGACTGTGTGCTTAGCCGATAGCCCGCAAATGGGTACCTGGAAGCTGAACGAAGCGAAGTCAAAGTTCAGCCCGGGCGCGGCAAAGAACCACACCGTAGTCTACGAGGACTCAGGCGACAGCATTAAGGTTACCGTCGACGGCGTCGACGGCGGCGGGGCAGCGACGCATAACGAGTGGACGGGAAAATTCAACGGCAGATTCTACGCCGTAACCGGGGATGCGACTTCAGACATGCGGTCGTACCGGAAGATAAACAACCGTACGTTAGCGTTGACCGCCAAGAAAGGCGGCAAGGTTACCCTAACTGGCCGCATAGTCGTTTCGGCCAACGGCAAAATCCGCACCGTGACCACCAACGGAAAGAATTCGAAGGGCAAGTGGGTCACCAACCGCGCGGTATACGACAAGCAGTAGCGGGGCAAGCATGAACCAACGGCGTCAACGAGCCGCAGAACGGCGCAGACTACCTTTTGACTATTGGCTCCCTTGGTGAATGGCATCAACGAGCCGCGGAGCGGCGGCAGATAGTAGCCCCGGGTGAGCGAGCCGTAGCGAGCGTAACCCGGGGATCACGTCTCTTTAAGATTCCAGAGCCCGCGAAGCGGGCGACAGCCCTAAACACATCGGCCATTGATCCATATTGCGTGTTGGATCCCCGCGCTACCGCTCGGGGTTCTGTACCTCTATCGCCCGCTTCGCGGGCTCAATTGTTATTGGTGGCTTTGATCCTGGGGCTGACGCCCCAGGCTTTATGCTGGCGTCCGCTCCGCGGACTCACACGGTCTCTGTCGCCTGCTTCGCAGGCTGGTTATTCGGCAACCTTTGAGACGGCCTTCTCGTAGGTAATTGAAACGGTCAGGTTATCGAGGCCAAGTTAGTAAGGGGCCAAACTAACTCCGCGAAGCGAGACGTGAATGAAAGAGCGAGGCGCGAATGAAAAGTCTCCGATAAGAGTTAACCAAATCCGGATTCAGCCGTCTTATCTTTAGACGAGGAAATAAAAGTGAAACGAAACCGAGGGCATTCGCACTAACTTGTCAGGAATCGGAGTCATAAGTCAGGGAGATGGTAGTGGGTCAGTCAGTTTAGAGTTCAAGCTTTAGCTTGTGTCTGTAATCAGCAACCTAAAGGTTGAACTCTGAACTCAAATCAGGGAGATCGTCATGTTGAGAGTACACGCCAAAAACTTGGGAACTGTCGCGGTCCTGTGCCTGCAAGGGCGAATTGTGAAAGGTGAAACGGAGATTCTGCGCAAGGCCTTGCATTCCCTGTCAGAGGTCAGCGCAGTCATACTCGATTTGGCGCGCGTCACTACAGTCGATGCCGGCGGTTTGGGAGTGATGTTGGAGTTGCGCGAGCAGGCCGAATCGAAAGGAATCCGCTTTGAACTAATGAACGTGACTAAACTGGTAAGCAGGGTGCTGGAAGTCACGCATCTGGATTCTGTTTTCGAAGTTACCTCCGGAGTGGAGTTGTTTCCCGCGATCTCGCGGCGCCGGCCCGCGTCAGCAATGAAGTGGGCGTCCTGCGCCTAGATCCCCCAGCGGTCCCGTTAATGGTCCCGGCTCGTACCGAAACCGCGAGCGGTAGCGAGCGGGTAATGACTCTGCTGTAAAAAGAGTTTCTTGCGTGGTTTGTCTCTAAGGTCGGGCTGGAAATGAAATCAGTCTCTCACGATCGCGTGCGTTGAATCCTTATCCCGCTCCCTACCGGTCGCGGTTCTGTAGCTTCTTGGGACTCAAGTGAGATCCTGACGAACGATCACCAGAGACTTGTCGTCCACGGGATGCGTGGGGGCGAAATCCTGAACCGCGCCCTATCGCTGCAATGCGATTGAGTAGGCTGGGCCACCAACGGCTGTTGACTTACCTCTCGACCAAAAATAGAATTCGCGCCGTAACAGGAACGGCAAGCGATCACGCTCGATATTCGTTTGTCTTTGCTCGATAGTCAGCCTAGCAACTTGGTACGCCGCGACTATGGACGATTTCCTAGTACTAATCCTCGCGTTGGTCGTCATTGCGGCGATCACTTCCGCAGTTGTGCTCCCTATCGTTGCTCTGGTTATTTCAATCCGCTCGAAGAAAAAACTCGCTGAACGAATCTCAAGACTTGAGGCAGGTCTGTCTCCAGGCGTCCCGGGCGCGCCCATGATCTCAAGCGCAACGCCCTTTGCCGCGCTGGTACAACAACTCACCGCCCGCGTAGCCAGGCTCGAATCAGTGCTGACGGCGCGTTCCATTTCGATCCCGGAGGGCTTTGACGAACAAAGCAAGGCCGCAACCGAACCCACCGCAGCGCAGCCCGCCATTGGGTCAGTAGCGGAAGGTGAAAATGTTTTTGCCGCTCAGCCATCGGCAATAGTAGTTGAATCCAAGCCGCTTGGCGCTGGAGAGTCGCGACCGTCTGCCACATCAGCTTCCTTGTTTACCCGCCCGATTCAAACGATTCAGGCGGAACAGCTTGAATCAATCATCGGACGCCGCTGGCTGGGGTGGGCGGCGGTCGGCCTGATCCTATTCGCAACCGCCTTCTTCCTCAAGTATGCGTTCGACAACCGCTGGATTGGCGAGCTTGGCCGAGTAGCGATCGGCGTTGCCGCCGGCGTCACGTTGACTGCGTTCGGTTTCAAGTACCACAAGCGCGGCTGGCGAGTATTCTCCCAGATACTAACGGCGGGCGGGATCGTGCTGCTCTATCTGTCTAACTATGCTGCGTTCGGATACTACCACCTCGCCACACAAAAGGCGGCTTTCGCATATCTGGCGATCCTCGTCGCCGAAGCCGCGGGACTTGCGCTGCTATACGATGCGCCGGCAATTGCGATCATGGCATTGATAGGAGGCTTCCTGTCACCGATCCTCCTGCGGTCCGATCGCGATCAATACCGATCTTTGTTTGGCTATATCGCGGCACTCGATCTCGGTGCCATGGCTCTGCTCAAACACTGGGCGGGACTGAGTTCGATCGCCTTTGGCGGAACACACCTCCTGTTTTGGCTCTGGTATGGTGACAACTATCACCCGCGAAAACTCGGCGCCGTCCTGGTTTTTCAAACCGGCGTGTTTCTGATCTTTCTTCTCGCCCACCTCGGACGGCAACTGGTCAAACGCCAGCCGGTTGCGTCCGAAGACTTGTCACTCAACCCCTTTGTGTTTTTCGCCAAGTTCGAGGACCTTGGGCTGTTGCTGCTCAACCCGTTTGTATTTTTCGCGACCGCCTATCACCTTTTAGATACTGGGCATCACGATTGGATGGGGGTCTTCGCGATCGTCATGGCTCTGCTTTACGCGGGCGCGACCAGGGTATTGCTGAGCCGCTCTGCCGCGAATCGCACTCAGGCACTGGTGATGATCGGGATTGCGCTCACGTTCGTGACGCTCGCGATGCCGATTCAGTTGCGGTCAAACTGGATCACGATCGCCTGGTCGGTCGAAGCGCTGGCCATGTTGTGGGCCGGAATAGAAACCAAAGCGTGGCAGCTTCGGGTGGGCGCCTTCGCCCTGTTCGCGCTTGCCCTCGTAAGACTCGTACTCTGGGATACACCGTTTGATTCTCGCCCGGTGTTTACGCCCGTGCTCAACAAGTATTTTCTCTCTTCTCTGGCGGTAACGATTTTTCTGTTTGCGGCCGGAGTCTTGTACCGACGGCTGGGCGCGCGGAAGAAGATATCCGTGCCAGCCGTCAGCCTCATTATTTTGCTGGTTGCCATCGTCACACTTTGGTTTGTGATGTCGGTTGAAACAAACACGTTCTTCGAGGCCCGGGCATCCGCCCAAAAACTTGGCGAGGATGCGAGCCGCGAGCGATGGCTGGGCCAGATGGCGCTCTCGGTTTTGTGGTCAATCTACGCCGGAGTGCTCACAGCCGTTGGCTTCCTGCGACGTTCGGCCAGTGTGCGTTGGGCTGCGCTGGCACTATTCGGTCTGACCACAATCAAGGTCATGCTCGTTGATATTGCGCAGCTCCACCAGCTCTACCGGATCATGGCATTCCTTGTGCTCGGGATGTTGTTGCTCGTAGTAGCCTGGGGTTACCACAAAGCTTTTCATTCCAGGGAGGCGCCAAAATGAAGAAGTTTGGTTCAGTTACTCTTCTCTGTGTCGCGGCAGCGACGTTTATTATTTCTGCGTTTGCTCAAGCGTCAATGTCGCCGTGGGCATTCTTTGTTGAGGTTACTTCGGGCTCAGGGGCGCCCGGCACATACAATCTCGTGGTTCCGCTCGAGGTGATGGACAGGTCGCGAGAGGATCTTGCCGACCTCAGACTCTACGATACTAACGGCAGAGAGATTCCGTATGCGCTTCGCATCCGCAAAGAGGTTGACGAGAAACGGCAGATGAGGACGCGGCTGTTCAATCAAGCGAGCGTCGGCACAGCCAGCGAAGTGTCGGTCGACCTGGGTGAGAGTCCAGGCGAACACAATGAAGTCGAGATTGAAACCGAAGGCCGGAACTTCCGCCGCCGGGTCGACCTGGAAGGCAGCGATTCGGGTAAGGAGTGGAAGACGCTGAGCACCGGCGACGTAATTTTCAACTTTGAATCGCAGAACAGGGCGGTCGAGTCGAACCGCGTTAGCTACCCTACAAGCAGGTACAGGTATCTTCGCGTGAGGGTCTTTGCCGACGAATTGACAAGCAAGCAGGCTCCAGTCATCACCGGAGCGAACGTGACCATGGTGCTGCGCGAGAAGGGTGAACTTACGAACTGGACCGCGGTCGTTCAGTCCTACCAATTGCTGCGCAATCAGGGCGCGCCGGCTTCTGCCTGGCCAATCGACCTTGGGGCTCGCGTCCCCGTCGACCGGCTCGCACTTGCGATTGACGATGCGTCCTTTTCGCGTCCCTTTCAGATTGAGGTTGTTGACGATCCCCAGAACATACGCCTGGTTGCTTCAGGCGAGTTGACGCGGAGGGCGGGTGAAGAACGCCGGCCCCTGGTCGTCACTTTCGAGAAAGAAGAGAATGCGCGAAAGCTGCGTCTACTGATCAACGACTACAACAATCAGACGCTGACGATCTCTTCGATTAGCGCGAGCGCCCCGGGCCGGCAGTTAGTTTTCGATCTGAAGGAAGGAGCGACACAACCATTGCATCTCTTTTTCGGTAATCCTAAAGCTACTGCGCCACACTACGACTTCGAAAAAGAACTACCCGCTAAGCTATCACCGTTGCGGAGTGAAATAGCGGCGGTCGCTAACAACCCTGATTACAGGCCTGAACCATTGCCTCTTACCGAGCGCATTCCGTGGCTGATATACGTCGTGCTTGCCGCATCCAGTATTGCTTTGGCCATCATCCTTATCAGCCTGGCTCGGACGGCGGTTCGCGCTGGGTCGCAACAAACGGAAACATCGGGCCAAAGCTGAAAAGCCCAACCTGAACCATCCCGCGAACTTTCTCTTGTTTTTGCGTGAGTCTGTATCGTATATTCAAAGACGAGGAAGTTTCAGTCACGCCCCGCACTTCCTATTCATTCGACCGCGAAAACGCTGTCAGCCCTAACCAGCCTCTCCTTTAAGTATTACAAGCCTCTTTGAGTTCCCAATGGAGAAAGCTTTGCCGCCAGAGTCTGCGATCGACCCAAACAGGCACTCGTCTGTGCTGGAGCCGGGCGCCGTCCTGTCTGACCGTTACCGGATTATCAGGCAACTGGGGAAAGGCGGGATGGGCGCGGTTTATGAAGCAGTCGATCAGCGACTGGATGCGACCGTTGCTTTAAAGGAAACCTTTTCGGTTGACGAACGTCTCCGTCGACAGTTTGAACAGGAGGCGCGTCTGCTGGCGCAACTGCATCATCCGGCGTTGCCGCGCGTCAGTGACTATTTCACGGAAGGCGACCGGGCGTTTTTAGTAATGCAATTCATCTCCGGCGCGGATCTGGCTGAGATTATTTGCCAGCAGCCGGGCCCGTTTCCAAGAGCTACCGTGATTGCCTGGGCCGATCAGTTGCTCGACGCGCTGATCTATCTGCACACACGCGACCGCCAAATCGTCCATCGCGATATCAAGCCGCACAATCTAAAGCTTACCTCGAACGGTCAGATCGCCCTGCTCGATTTTGGCCTGGCCAAAGCCGAGGCGACGGACGTGTCCACCACGATTTCTTCCACTAGCATCTTTGGTTACACGCGGCGCTACTCGCCGCTCGAACAGATTCAGAACCACGGCACAACCCCGCGGAGTGACATCTATGCGTTGGGCGCGACGCTTTATCATCTGCTGACTGGCGTCAAGCCGCCCGATGCGGTGGCCCGGGCGACCGCGCTGGTCAATTCAAAATCGGATCCGCTCAGACCTGCCGACGAGATATATCGCGCCGTTGGTTCGGAGATCGCGGCGATTCTGACGCGAGCGATGGCGCTGAATCCGGAAGATCGCTACGCCAGCGCCAAGGATTTTCGCGAAGCTCTCCGCCAGGTCGGTCGCCAGGAGAATGTAGCGAGAGAATCCGCGCATCGTTCAATCAACGAATCCGTCAGCGACTCGACGCTTCACCCGACGGTCGTGCGCAAGGCACGCGTTTCAGCCTTCGATCCGTTCGATTCGTATTCCATTCTCAAGCCTGATGAAATGGCCTGGCGGCCTGCGAAACAGAGTCATCGCTTGGTGGTCATCGCCGCTATTCTGAGTATCTTGCTGGTTGGCGGGTTCGTTACGTTCTATGACAGCGGCCACTTGATCGATTCGGCAGATTCCGCGTTGAACTATGCCACGAGGGAGAAGGACAGCGGGCCAGCAGTGATTAGTCAAAGTGATTCCGGCAAGCCCCGCGCGAATGCGGCTGGCGTTGCGATCACGCCGGGCGCCGCGGTCGAAGCGAGCCGCAGGAGCGACGCGCAAAGGCGACGCGCACCTCGCCGAGTTGCGGTACGTCAGCCCGGGGTTAAGCCGCCGCCATTTTCAATCGCCCCTTGAGTTCACTGACTGGCCGTGATCGGTCCGTAAAATTTCCAGTTTGACTTGAAATCGCGCGTCAGCTTTTGCTTCGTCATGATCGCGCGAATCATTTCAATCGGAATTCGATTCTCCCGCAGCAGCGCATCGTTGAATTGTCGGTTCGTCATCTTGCCGGAGTCCACCAAATCGTGATGTAGCGAGTATTGCTGTAGCCCGCCGATCAGATACGCGATCTGATAAAGCGGCCCGTAGCTGCCATCAAACGATCTACGCACTTCCGCCGTCGCGTTGTCGCGCTCGTGACCGACGCGATTCACCAGAAAGTCTATGCACTCCTGCGGCGTCATCTTTTCCAGATGGAAGCTGAGCGAAAAGATGATGCGCGCGCAGCGATGCATCCGCCAGAAGAGCATGCCGATGCGATTCTCTGGCGTCTTAGGAAACTTCAAATCCCAGAACAAAAGCTCCCAATAAAGCGCGTTGCCTTCGGTCCAAAAAGGCGTGCCGAACAAACCGCGGTAAGGTTTGTAGCGCGCGGTCATGAAGCCCTGGAGGTGATGGCCGGGAATCAGTTCATGAAAGACAGTGGCGCGCGCGAAGTGTATGTTGTTGCCGCGCATGCTCATCATTTTCTGTTCGTGCGACATCGTGTTCGTCGGAAACGAAACCAGAATCGTTTCGCCGCCGAGAAAGAACGGACTGACCAGTTGTCGCTCAGGCGTCATCATTTCCATGCGCCACGTATCGCGCGCGAGTTGCGGCACGGTGACGAGATCGTGATCGTCGACGAACTTGATCGCTTCCAGCGCCAGGTCCCGAATCAGATCGGGTTGCTTGCCCGGATCGACGTATTGGTTCTTGACGTGTTCCAGAGCTTTCTTCCAATCGTCACCGTAGCCGAGATCGTTCGCAGCCTTCTTCATTTCGACTTCGCACCAGGCCATCTCTTTGTTCGCGATCGCGATTAACTCTTCCGGTGTGTAGGGAATCATTTCGGACTGCAGTTCGCTGAGCAAAGCCTCGCGGCCGATTGGATCGCCGATGATGTCGCTGGCGTCGCCGGGTCGCGCGGTCGCCGCCGCCGGACGTTGAAAACCAGCGCCGCCCTGGCCACCGCCACCTCCGCCACCGCCCGCGCCCGGAGCATTACCACCGGGACGCGGTCCGCCTTGCTGTCCCTGCGTGGTCGCGGTTCTCAATCCGACAACGCGCTCGCTTAGGTATGCCGCGTAGCTGTTGAGCGCTTCGTCCAGAGACTTGTACGGCTCTTCGTTCCACCACGTGAACACCGGATCGTAACCGTTGTAGAACGTGTACCAGTTGCGCAGATTGTTCCGCAGATTATTCACCGCGCCGACCGCGCGAAACGCGACGGTCTTTTTGACCTTGATAGCGTCCGAGCTGTCGCTGCGCAGGCCAACTTCAACGCCTCGGCGCGTGTCGTCGATTTGCTTCTTCAGATTCGTTAGCGTTGCCGCAGCCTTTGCGGAATCGATCGGCTCCATCCGCCGCCGCGCTTCTTCCAAATCAACGATAGTCCTGGCGAAAGGAATCAACGGTTGAATTTCGGCGAGTTGCTTCTCTTCGATATCCAGTTGACGGAGTTCGTGCTCCAGATGGTTTTTGAAAAGCACGTAATCGACTTTGCCTTCCTGACTCATCGAATCGAAATCCAGTTTCTGGATTCGCTCCAGCGCGTCTGAGTAGAATTTTCGAAACCGATCACGACGCGCCGCTGAACTGGCCACCGGATAAGAACGCGCGAGACTTCCGCGATCGACCACGTAGTATTCGATGATCGCGCGCATCTCGCTTTCCGGCGCTTTAACGTCGCTCGCGTCCAGCGTCTCGGCTGCGCTGGTTGCTTTTGTGCGCGTGGCCTTTGGGGAAGTTTGCGCCATGCCCTCAAGCGAAAGACATCCTGTTAAGAGGAGCGCGGTGATTAGGCCGGTGGCGATCGACCTTGCTGCTGGCTTCATATACTTCTCCGATTGGGCTACGGACTGAATAGCGGCGGCTATACTAGCGCAAAACCCGGGAGGATGGCTCAAGTTATTAGATGTGGCACGCGCATCTTGCGCGTGAATCACGGGCGGGACGCCCGTGCCACTTTGACAAACTGCACCACTATCAAAGGCCGCATGCCTTGCGCGCGCGCAAGCTGCTCTGCTAAGATTTCGCTTCGTTGTTTGTTACAGCTTTGATGGACTTAAGGCAAGTCAGTCAAGCTTCGAATTTTTGATAGGAAGCTCCGGAAGACCTTCGTCATGAATTGCAGCGTAACGCGGTTCACATTTTGATTGCCGCGTCCCGACAAGTCGGGACCGGCGACGAAGGCGCTCCTATCGAATCCGATCATGTAAGAGCAGTAAATCGTAAATGGCAAATCGTGAATAGGAAGCGCGTAAGCCGGGCTTATTTCGGCGTGGCGTCGCCCCGTAGGGGCGAAATATTTATAGCTCTCGCGGCCCTCAGATTAATCAAGCTCCTTTAGGAGCGGAATCTGAGGCGATGCCGCTCCTAAAGGAGCTTGGGCCGATTACACGACGGCGCGTTCTATAAATGTCTCGCTCCTAACGGAGCGAAAACCGATGAGTGAGATCAACGTACACCTTAACGACGGCCCCGCAGCGCAAATGCCTGCGCCGGTCACGGTCGCGGAAGCTTTGAAAAAGCTAGACCGCGACGTGGCAAAGCAAGCGCTGGCCGCGCGCGTCAACGGTCGCGAAGTCGATCTTGCCTACTCGATCGAAGCATCAGAGAATGGCGATGCGATCAAGATCGAACCCGTACTGCCGCAGACTCTGGCAGGGCTCGACGTGCTGCGTCATTCAACCGCGCACCTGCTGGCCGCGGCCGTGCTCGATCTTTTCCCGGGAACGAAGCTGGGTATCGGCCCGGCTTTATTGGAAGATGCGCGCTATGGCTTTTTCTATGACGTGATTGCGCCCAGAGCTTTGACTGAAGCCGATCTTCCGGTAATCGAGAAGAAGATGCGCGACATTGCCAAGCGCAACATGCCTTATCGACGCGACGAGATTTCGAAGGCGGAAGCGCTGCGGATTTTTGCCGAACGTGAAGAGCCCTTGAAGTGTGAACTGATCGACGAAAAGGCCGGCGCTGTAGTCAGTGTCTATTACATCGACGGTTCGTCGTTCATAGATTTTTGCCTGGGGCCGCACGTGCCAAACACGAACCGTCTGCGCGCGTTCAAGCTTTTGTCGCTGGCCGGCGCTTATTGGAAGGGCGATGCTGAGCGACCGCAGATGCAACGCATCTACGGCACTGCGTACTTCACGCCGGAAGAACTCGACGCGTGGCTCAAGCAACGCGAAGAAGCTGAGAAGCGCGATCATCGCCGCCTGGGTCGCGAACTAGATCTGTTTTCGATTCAGGACGAGTACGGCCAAGGTCTCGTCTTCTGGCATCCGAAGGGCGGCATTGTGCGCCAGCAGATGGACGATTACTTGCGCGAAGAACTGGTCAAGCGCAACTACAGTTTTGTTTACACGCCGCACATCGCCAAGCGCGAGCTTTGGCAGTTGAGCGGCCACGAACAGAACTATGGCGATTCGATGTTTGCGCCGACCAAGCTCGAAGAAACCGAGTTCCGTCTGAAGCCGATGAATTGTCCGATGCACATCGGCATATATAAATCGCAGCAACGATCGTATCGCGATTTGCCGCAGCGCTATGCTGAGATGGGCACGGTCTATCGCGCGGAACTATCGGGCACGTTGCACGGCTTGATGCGCGTGCGCGGGTTCACGGTTGACGATGCGCATTTGTTCTGCACGCCCGAACAGATTCGCCGAGAGATTGATGACTGTGTAGACTTCGCTTACCAGGTTCTGAAGACGTTCGGATTTGAGAAGATTAAGTTCGAGCTATCGGTCAAAGGGAACGACACCAGCAAGCTTTATCTCGGCGAAGAAGAAGATTGGGCGAAAGCTGAGAGCGCGTTGGCCGCGGCGCTGGATGCGCGTGGCATCGATTACCAGCGCATGGAAGGCGAAGCCGCGTTTTACGGGCCTAAAATCGATTTTAAGATCGAAGATGCGATTGGGCGTTTGTGGCAGCTCGGTACGGTGCAGTGGGATTTCAATCTGCCGGAACGATTCGAGCTTGAATACATCGGCGAAGACAACAAGCCCCATCGCCCCGTGATGGTGCATCGCGCGCTGTTCGGATCGATCGAAAGATTCTTCGGCGTGCTGATCGAACATTACGCCGGCGCGTTTCCGATGTGGCTGGCGCCGGTGCAGGTTGCGGTGCTGCCGATTACAGATCGCATCAATGAATATGCCGAGAAGATTGGGCAGGAACTGCGCACGGCGGGTTTGCGTGTCGAAGTGAATGTGCGCAGCGACAAGATTGGCGCGAAGATTCGAGACGCGCAGATGCAGAAAGTACCGTTCATGCTGGTGCTCGGCGACCGCGAGGTCGAGGAAAGCAAAGTCGCGGTGCGCGAAAGAACTAAAGGCGACATCGGCGCGATGTCGCTTGTTGAATTCAAAGAGATGGCGCGGCGGCTGGTCGAGAGTCGCGCAATTACTAACACATAGTTTCGAGTTTCGGGTTTCTAGTTTCGAGTTCAGAACCAACTGTTAACTCGAAACTCTAAACTCGAAACCCGGAACTGCTAAAAGCAGGAGGTGCAGAAATAGCTACAGGTTACCGAGGCCGTGGTCGTCCTGATTTCAGGCGCGCGCCGGTCACGCGCATTAACGAACGGATTCGTGTGCCGCAAGTGCGCGTGGTTGCCGAAGACGGTGAAGAGTTCGGGGTCATGGACACACGTGACGCAATACGTGCCGCCCGTGAGAAGGGCATGGATCTGGTCGAGGTCGCGCCGAATGCCGAGCCGCCGGTGTGCAAGATCATCGACTTTGGCAGATTTCAGTACCTGGCCAAGAAGAAGGCGAACGAGGCCAAGAAGAAACAGGTTGTCATCGTCGTCAAGGAAGTTAAGTTTCGCCCCGGCACCGACGAGCACGATTACAGCTATCGCATGAAGCACGCGCGCCAGTGGCTGCAGGAAGGCGACAAAGTTAAGGCGACAATCTGGTTCCGTGGCCGCGAGATGACGCACCGCGAGCTGGGCGCGCGCATCCTGGACAAACTGGAGAAAGACCTGGCGGACATCAGTGAGGTCGAGATGCGACCGCGGATGGAAGGCAACCAGATGTTCATCTTCTTCGGACCGAAGAGACATAAAGGAGCTAAACAGGATCGGCCTCCTGCGGCTCCAGTCCAGAAATCAGGAAGTGGATCAACGAGTCAGGCGGCTGGCGGCAACGTACCGGCAAGTCAAGAATCAGGAGGAAGCGGGCCAACACCCGCGCCACCGGCGCCGGCCGCTGCGGATGAGAAGCCGCCCGCTTGATCCGGCGAACGGGGAAGAATTTCAGATTCAAGATTCAAGATTTCAGAGTTTCAGATTTGAAAGGGAGCAATCATGCCAAAACTAAAAACACACAAGGGAGCGGCAAAGCGTTTTCGCTTAACGGCCACTGGCAAGATCAAGCGCGGGCATTCGCACGCGCGCCACATCTTGACCAAGAAAACAAATAAGCGGAAGCGGCTTTTGGATATCGACGCCCTCGTCGCTGATGGCGACCAGAAGCGCGTCGAACGCATGCTGCCGTATGGAAGAGACTGAAAAGATTGATGTACGACAAACTTCAGTTTGTCGGCGACGATTATCGAGGATGCGACAAACTGAAGTTTGTCGTACAGTGAAAGGAAGCAATCATGCCAAGAGCAAAACGTGGAAATAAGCGCCTGGAGCGGCGCAAGAAGATTCTTAAATTAGCGAAGGGTTATCGCGGTACCAAGTCAAAGCTTTATCGTTCAGCAAAGGAATCGGTCGAGCGTGGATTAAACTTCGCTTACACCGGACGAAAATTGAAGAAGCGGGATTTTCGCTCGCTCTGGATCGTGCGCATCGGCGCGGCGGCGCGCCTGAACGGCTTGAACTATTCGCAGTTCATGCACGGATTGAAGCTGGCGGGGATCGAACTCGATCGCAAGATTCTCGCCGACTTTGCCGCCAAGCAACCGGAAGCCTTCGCCGAACTCGCCACTTCTGCGAAGACGGCTTTAGAGAATAAGCCGCAGGCCCAGGCAGCGGCGTGAGATTAGCAAATCCGAGAGGAGAAGTTATGATTAGTCAGCAATTGTCCAGGTGTCATCTGCCAAAGTTCGCGACTCTGCTCGCGTTGTTGTTGCTCTCGCCACTTGCGCTGTTTGCTCAGACTCAACCGCCCACGAGGGATCAGTTCGTTGGCAACTACAAGGGCACCGCGAAGATGGGTTCAGGCGAGATGGACGTGACTTTGGAATTAAAGTCCGCGAATGGAAAACTTTCCGGGCGCGCCGTCGCAGCCGGAACCGAGTACCAAATCACGACATCTGAAATCGTCGGTGGCAAGCTGACGCTCAAGTTCGGGACCGGCGCCGACGGGGCCTCACTGACGTTACAGCAACGCGAAGATAAACTGGTTGGCGATTGGATCAGCGGTGCCCAGAAAGGCACGGTCGAACTGAAACAAATCGCCGCTGAACCCTCCGCTGCTGAGTTCCTGACGGGCCAGTGGGATGCCACCGCTGACGCGAATGGCCAGGCATTTCCGTTCACGCTGACTCTGAAAGTTGACGGCGAAAAGGTCACCGGCTCAAGCGTCTCAGAATTGGGCCAGTCAACGATTATGTCGGGCAGTTGGAAAGACGGCAAATTGGTTTTCGTGCTTGATTCTTCAAACGGCCAGATCGGAATGGTCGCCGCGATTGTCGATGAAAAGCTGGTGGGTGATTTTGATTTGAGCGGCCAGATGACAGGGAAGTGGGCCGCCGTGAAGAAGAAACCATAAATTCACATACCGCGAGTTATTGAATGACCGAAAGCGAAAAAGATCCTGCGCCACAGGTTGAAGCCGCCCGCAAAGCGCGCTCAGTCTCGTTGGCATCAGGGCGGTTTTGTAGTCCGCGAAGCGGACGAGCGAAAATAGCCCAGCGATTCATCGCTGGGATCGCCGTTCATATTTTGATAAGTGAGTCCGCGAAGCGGACGACTGAAATGTTACCGAACCGCTTGCGGTAGCCAGCGAGTGCAACACTCAACTTGCGTCTTGGACCCGGTCGCTACCGCTCCCGGTTCTGTAACTTCTGTCGCCCGTTTCACGGGCTCTTGATCTTCATTCTGTATCGGCTTACCCAGCACTGAAGTGCTGGGCTATTTTCGAGTCGTCCGCTTCGCGGACTGCGCGAATGTTTCCGTCAGCTTTTGATTTCCTAAGCCAACCCATGTCAGAAGAAAGCAATCAACTGCAACCCGAAGAGCTGCTCACTCGCGCAAACAAAGCCTACGGGGCGTTCGTTGACGAACTCGAGGCGCGCCTTGCCGATCCCCCCAAATCATTAGGCGATGCTGAAAAGCAATTGCAGGAGCTTCAAGAAATTCGAGTTAAGCATCTCGGTAAGAAGAGCGAGATGACAAGAATAGGGAAGCTCAGAGGACGTGTTGTCCCTGAGCGGCGTCATGAGGCTGGTGCTGGCTTTCAGAAGCTTTGGCAACAAATAGTTCACGAAATCGCCGATAAAGAACGAACCCTGAAAATCTTTATCGAGAGGGACCGCACGGAAAGCGAAAGCCTCGACATAACCATCCCAGGTCGTCGTCCGCGCGCGGGCCATCTGCATCCGATCACTTTGATGCGGCAGCGCATCGAAGACATTTTCGTTTCGCTCGGTTATGCCGTCGAAGACGATCGCGAGATCGAAACTGACTTTTATAACTTCGACGCGCTCAACATTGCCGAAGGCCATCCGGCGCGCGATCCGCAGGACACGTTCTACACAGGCGAAGGCTTCGCGCTGCGTTCGCAAACTTCGACGGTGCAGATTCACGCCATGCAGAGACGCGGCGCGCCCGTGCGGATGATTGCGCCGGGCCGGGTCTTTCGCCGCGACACGCCCGACCCGACACACAATCCGATGTTCTATCAAGTCGAAGGACTCTGCGTCGATCGCGGCATCACGATGGCGCATTTGAAAGGCACGCTGGCCGAGTTCGTTCATCGCTTGTTCGGCCCGGAAACAAAGACGCGCTTTCGGCCCTCCTATTTTCCGTTTACTGAGCCGAGCGCCGAGGTCGATTACAGCTGCTTCAATTGCGGCGGTGACGGTTGCCGAATCTGCAAATGGTGCGGCTGGATCGAGCTGGGCGGCTCGGGCATGGTCCATCCGAATGTCTTGCGCGCGGCGAACGTCGATCCCGAAGAGTTCACTGGATTCGCCTTCGGCCTCGGCATCGATCGCACCTGCGCCCGAATTTATGAACTGGACGACATACGCTTGTTGTTCGAGAACGATGTCCGATTCCTAGAACAATTTCGCTAGTCGAGTTTTGGGTTTTGTACTTGGTGCTTTGAGCTTTGTACTTTGTTCGGTATTCAAAGGTCCATCTCAATCTGGATGAACTGGACGACGTAGAATGGACAGCAAAATACAAAGCACAAAGATCAAAGATCATGCTAATAAGTTACAACTGGCTGCGCGAGCTGACCGGCACTAAGCTGAACCCTCAAGACGTGGGGGACCGGCTGACGAATGTTGGTATGGCCGTTGACGTGGTTGAAGCGCGCGGCGACGACTTTGTGCTGGATGTCGAAGTGGCTTCGAACCGGCCGGACTGTTTGTCGCACGTGGGCGTGGCGCGCGAACTCGCGGTAATCGAAAAGTCTCAAGTTTCAAGTCCCAAGTCTCGAGTTCCAAAAACACAAGGCAAAGCTGCGGATTCCAGCGCCATCGAGATTCGCGATCCCGATTTGTGTCCGCGATACGCGGCGCGGGTCGTGCGCGGAGTGAAGATCGCGCCCTCGCCCGATTGGCTGGTGAAGCGTTTGGAAACGATTGGCCAGCGTCCGATCAATAACGTTGCTGACATTACGAATTACGTTCTGCACGAGCTGGGGCAGCCGCTGCATGCTTTCGATCTGGCGAAGCTCGCAGAGAGTCGCATCGTCGTCAGGCGCGCCGCGAAAGGCGAGTCGATCAAAACGCTTGATGGGACGGATCGCAAACTCGATGAGCAGATGCTGGTAATTGCCGATGCGAAACGCGCGGTCGCCGTCGCCGGTGTCATGGGCGGTGAAGATTCAGAAATTTCAAACGCCACCAGCGACGTCCTGATCGAAAGCGCTTATTTCAATCCGGCGTCGGTGCGCCGCACCTCCAGATTACTTGGTTTGCACACCGAGGCCTCGCATCGGTTCGAACGTGGCGCTGATCCGGAAGGCGTGCTGCGCGCGCAGGAACGCTGCGTCTCGCTTATTTGCGAAATTGCCGGCGGCGTGGCGACAGAAGACGCGCTTGATGTCTATCCAAATCGCCATGAACGCAGTCTGGTGAGCCTGCGGCCGCAGCGCGTTGAAGCGATCACGAGCCTGCAGCTTTCAGTCAACGAAATGCAGCGAATCCTGACGGCGCTTGGCTTCGAGCTGCACGAAGAAGCCGCCGACAAGCTTACGTTCACCGTTCCATCCTGGCGCCACGACATCGCGATCGAAGAAGATCTGATCGAAGAGGTTGCGCGCCACACCGGTTATGACAAGATCACGACTGCGCTTCCGCCATCGAGTCTGGCCGGCGAATATCATTCGACTGAGCGACGCAAGCGCGCGTTGCGCGAGGCTTTGGCGGCGCAGGGGTACAACGAGGCCATCAGTTTCAGCTTCATCGACGCGGCGCACGACGATCAGTTCGACTTGATTCCAGCATTCGCAGGTGAATCCGGCGCGCCGGGCTTTGTGACTTTGCAGAATCCAATCATCGAAGACTGGACGCGCATGCGTCCCACCCTTCTGCCGGGGCTTTTGAGTGCGGTGCGACACAACCTGAATCAAGGCACCCGCGAAATCTCTCTATTCGAACTCGGTCGCGTGTTTTGCGCGCGCGTTGGTGGCGAATTGCCCGACGAAAGAGAGTGTCTGACGCTGGCGGCGACGGGCGGAATCTTGGAAGCCGACAAAGCTGCGCCGGCGCGCGACTGTGATTTTTATGATTTGAAAGGTGCCCTGGACGCCGCCGTCGAGATGTTGAAGGCGCCGTCGCTTGAGTACGAGGCTGGGCGCGTCAAGCACCTGCGCGCGGGCCAAACGGCCGCGATTACGATTAACGGCAGTCGCGTCGGTTCGATCGGCAGACTCGCGGAAAGCGTCGCCGCCGAATACAAATTCAAGCAAACGGTATTTGTTGCCGAGATCGATCTCACGGCGCTGCTGAAGATTCCCGCAGACTCGGTGCTCTATTCGCCGCTGCCGCGCTTTCCTGCGATCGTGCGCGACGTGTCGCTGCTCCTCGATCGCAAAGTCACCGTGGCGGAATTGATGCAGGCGGCCAAAGATCACAGCAGCGAAAGCTGCGCCGGCGCGAAGTTTGTGGGCACGTATGAGGGCCGTGGCATTGGTGAAGGGAAGCGTTCGGTAACCCTGCGATTCGAGTATCGCAGGCCCGACCGCACCCTGCGTGACGAAGAAGTGGATGAGCTGCATTGGCCGCTTGTGGAAGCGCTAAAGGAAAAGTTTGGCGCTGAGGTTCGGTGAACGGGTCAGTTTAGAGTTCAAGCTTTAGCTTGCGTCTTGCTAACCCCAACCTAAAGGTTGAACTCTGAACTTAGTTTGAACAAGAATTGGTCTTGCGCTCTCGCTCATGAAGTCGGATAATCGGCCAGATTTGTTAGCGTCAAGCAGGAGAGAACGATGGTCGCACTGAACGGGCTCGAAAAATTCTCGCATCTCGAAGACAAAATCTATCGGACCATCGAGCTCGCCAAGACCCTGCGGCAGGAAAAGGATGAGCTCGAACGTCAGCTGGCGACGGTTCGCGGTCTCGGCGGAGACAAGCAGCAACTCATCGCTCAGATTGAACGTCTGCTGGCAGAGCGCGAAGGAATTCGAACCAGGGTTCAGGCCATGCTCGAGGCAGTGGCCGCTGCCGACCCAGAACTCGCGGAGGCGATACGCGGATGAGCACAGACACTGTCGGCGCCGATCGAAATGCGGACGCGTCCCCAACTATCAAGGTCGAAATCTACGACCAGGCCTATACCGTGCGCTCTGACGGTGATCCGCAATACCTCAAAGAGTTGGCCGAATACGTTGACCTGCGCATGCGCGAGATTTCTTCCGGCACCCTGACCGTTGATTCGCGCAAAGTTGCGATCCTGGCCGCGCTCTACATCGCCGACGAGCTGCATCAACTGCAAAAGATTCACGACCAGGCCGACGCGCAACTCGCCTCGCGCAGCGCCGAATGTTCAGAGATGCTCGATCGTCTGCTGAAAGTCCCGCGCAGTTTGGATCGCCCAACGTCCGCCTCATAGTAAAGATCCCACCAGAGCGGTGTTTAGAGTACCAACTTTAGTTGGGCTGTTTCCTGCTGGATATGAAAAGCCCGACTAAAGTCGGTACTCTGTACGCCTTTAATCTAACGACAAACCTTTACTAACCACCCATTGCGTTTTGTGTTACTATCCCGTCCGGCAGAGGGAAGTTTCTGCGGGGTTCGTCACCGATTATGATGATTGAGCCAACGTCGTTCAAAAGGGAGATCGACGCCGCGTGCTAGTGCTTTTCTTCATCGTTAAGAAGAGCCGACAGTCTGCGACGAAAAAAAGGTCACCCACCTGTCAACTCAGGTTCAATTACGACTTCGGAACGGCCCGGCGGTTTTTCCTCTGCTAATTGTACGACAAACTTCAGTTTGTCGCGGCTGCTAAAGGCAAGCCGGTCGCGGCAAGCGACAAACTGAAGTTTGTCGTACTTTTCTCTTTATGAAACTTCTCTTAATTGGCGATGTGGTGGGCAAGCCCGGCCGCGCGGCTTTGCTCGATCGTTTGCAAGATATTAAAGAACAGCACGCGATCGATTTCACCGTGATGAATGCGGAAAACGTCGCGGGCGGTTTTTCGATCACGCCGGCGATCGCCGACTTGCTCTTTTCGTCCGGCATCGATGTGATGACCTCAGGCAATCACATCTTCGACAAGCACGAAGTCATTGACTACATCCAGAAGCAGCCGCGCCTGCTGCGTCCCGCAAATTATCCGCCGCAGACGCCGGGCAATGGCATTTGGGTTGGTGAAGTGAAAGGCGTCGGGGTCGCCGTGATGAATTTGCTCGGCCGTGTGTTCATGCAACCTTCGGACGATCCGTTTCGAGTTGCAAATGAATTGCTGGCGTCATTGCCCAATGAAGTCAAAGTTCGCATCGTTGATATGCACGCCGAAGCGACTTCGGAAAAAATTGCGATGGGCTGGTTTCTCGACAGGCGCGTTTCGGCTGTGTTCGGCACGCACACGCACGTCCAAACTGCCGACGAGCGAATCCTGCATGAAGGCACCGCGTACATAACTGATTTGGGAATGACGGGAAGTTATGGCGGCGTCATTGGCATGAAGAAGGGCGACATCATCAATCGCTTCACCTCACCAATCCATCGCAAGCCTGATCACTCGAAGAGCGAAGTGCGCATCTGCGGCGCGGTCGTTGATGTTGATGAAGAGACAGGGCGGGCGCGATCGATCGAACGGATCAACCTGGAGCACAATCAATAAGAGTGGGCTACTCCGGTGAAATCTCCGCCACGACATTTCGATCCCCGGCCTCCGCGTCGCTCGGTGGCGACAGCAGCAACTCCGCAAAGCCCGCCGGCAGTGAGCGAACGCGGCCATTGGCGTCCGTGACGACGTGACCGGTTTCGCCTTCAGCGATCACCGTGCCGTCAGTGGCCCGCAGAATCTCATACCCAAACCGTAAACTACGCCGCCGCAGTTCCGTGACGCGAGTTCTCACGATTAACTCGTCGTCGTAATAAGCGGGAGCCTTGTAGCGGCAATAACTTTCCGCGACGACCAGAAACGAGTTTTCGTTTTCTTCCATCTCGCGATAAGAGAAGCCCCGGGCGCGGCAGAACTCGGTGCGGCCGATCTCAAACCAGACGAGATAGTTCGCATGATAGACCACGCCCATCTTGTCGGTCTCAGCATAGCGCACGCGCAGATACGCATCCTGCCAATCGTCTAATGTCTCTTCATCGTCCGGATTCGTCAAAGCGATGGTTTCTCCTGCGATAGCTCAAAGAAGTCAGTGCCACCTGGGTAGTGGCTGGGGAAGTTCACGGTCTTGAATTGCTAATCGTTTTAGCGGACTATAAGAGCGAAAGGTGAACGATGTCAAAGAGAATCCGCTTCGCGCTTGCGGCAGTAGCAGTATTAATGGCCCTATTTGCGGGCCTTTCCCAGCCGTCAGCGAGTTCGTCTTCCTCTGCGGAATCTCTGCGTCCTCTGCGTCTCTGCGGTGAATGCTTTAGTCCCGCCGCCGCTCAGCAGACTGCCGCCCGCAACGCCGCCCTCATTGCCGCGACCCAGAATGTCCTCAAAGAGACGAGCGCGATTCGGCAGCTCTCGATTCTGCGTCCGGTGCAAAGCTCTGCCCAATCCCGCACCGAGATCGAGCGCTCGCTGATCAAGAGCCTGGATGAAGACACGACGCCAGCAGAGATACACGCCGACGAAGTCACTCTGAAAAAGTTGGGATTGGCGCCCGCTGATTTTCAATATCGCGCGTTGATGCTGCGCGTCCTGACTGAACAAGTCGCCGGCTATTACGATCCGAAGACGCGCCAGTTTCACCTGGCCGACTGGATCGATCTCGACGGACAGAAACCGATCATGGCGCATGAGCTGACGCACGCGCTACAGGATCAGCATTTCAATCTGCGCCGCTTTGAGCATTGGCCCAAAGGCGATTCAGACGCCGAACTGGCCGCGCACGCCTTGATCGAAGGCGATGCGACGCTGGCGATGGCGCTCTACGTCGCGAACAATCCGTTGGTCGCACTCGCCTTTCTGAAATCGCTCGGCGCGGCCGGCATGGCTTCGGAAGAACTGGACAAAGCTCCGCGCGCGCTGCGCGAGAGTTTGCTGTTTCCATATCAGGACGGCGAGAAGTGGGTCAACGCGCTTTACAAACGCGGCGGCTGGACCGAAGTCTCGCAAGCCTTCGCGACTCTGCCGCAATCGACTGAACAGATTCTGCACCCCGAAAAATATTTCGCGCATGAAGCACCGGTGAAGGTTACGCTGCCGGATATTGCGCCGGCGCTGAATGCTGGGAGCCGTGGCACGGGCGTCCCGCCCGTGACTCACGCGCAAGATGCGCGTGCCACTTGGAAGAGAATCGCCGACGACGTCCAGGGAGAGTGGGGCCTCTATCTAATTCTCGATCAATTTCTGAAGTCGCCCGCCGAATCGCGCCGCGCCGCCGCGGGCTGGGGCGGCGATCGCTTCGCAGTTTACGAAGGCCCGAAGGGCGAAATCTTAATCGCGTCACTCTCAGCCTGGGACACAGAGAACGACGCCCGCGAATTCTTCGATGCTTACGTGAAGCGCACAGAACTGCGTTATCCCGGCGCGGAGCGGTTGCCTAACCCTGACGTCGCATCTCCGAACTCCGTGTCCTGGAAAACTTCAGAAGGGGAAGTCACCGTTGAAATCCGCGGCTTGCGGGTGCGTGTTATCGAAGGCATTCCAGATCGCTTGGACTCTAACTCGTTGCTCAAGTCCGCCTGGTAGGGTTGCTTTCCTTGTACGCCGTGGTAATACCGATCTCATATTCTGAAATACATGACGGCGTCAAGCCATCGAACCAACAGTTCAGCGAGCTGCTTTCTTCCTTTAAGACCGAGCCTACCTTTATCTCTCTTGCGATGTGGAATCTGATGCTCTCGCTTTTCGAAAAGGACGTCGAGAAGTACAAGTATCTTCAGGGGTTTTTCATTCACAATCTCATCCCGAAGAACCTTCGTGATCGGGTATCGAGGGCGGCTGCACTAGATTCAGAATCACCCCGGGCAGTTTTTGGTCGTTGGCAATTACTTGCCGTGATGAAAAAAGTGCTCCATGAGACTTCGAACGCGGGCGACAAGGATCCAAGAAACGACGACGATGCCAGGCGAATACTCGGTGAGGCGTGTCTAATGCAGAATGACCTCCTCTTTACCGAAGAGCAGGAGGAACGACTCAGGCCCAGGGAAGGTCCAGGAGAATCAGAGAGGATACATGATGAATTGATGACACAATGGCTTTTTCAGTACGAGCTATATCACCCTCCCGACGTCTATCAAGCCGTCGCTCGCAACGATGAATATTTCAAGATTTTCGAACACCGGTCACGTAAATTGACCTTCGACAATAACCAGACTCTCGTACAGAGGTTTACTGAACTGACCGGCCTATCAATTCAACAATATTTGCGGCTCTATTTTGCAATATACGCTTTACACACAACCACGTTGGAAACAAGACAACCGGAAGAGATCAACGCCAACCCCTCACTAATCAACTTCGATAAGGAACGCGTTTTCGCGCTGATGGAGCTAAACCCCGAGGAACTGGGAATCTTCTTCAAGCGCATTCTTGTCGGGTTGCCTGCAATAGTAGCTGGAGTGAAACAAGATGCTAACTCAACCCGTGCATGGCAGTTTGACTTCACGACTTTTCGTAATTCGCCACTCGTATTCAACTCGGATTCCAAACGTGGCTTCACCTGCATTGCCTTCCCATTCCTAATTGAAAAGCTTGCATCCGGCATTTACCACACAATCCTAAATTCATGGGAAGAGGGTGATCCTGAGCGTAAGAGGTTCCAAAGTTACTGGGGCAAAGTGTTCGAACACTTCGTTAACGACCGTCTCCGCGATCAATATCCATCAAAGATCTTGTCAAAGCAATTCTATGCAAATCCGTATTTTGTCAAAAAGAAAAACCGTTCGATCGAAGTATCCGATGCCGTGCTTGATTATGGTGATTCCTTGGTTCTCATGGAGCACAAGGGCGGCTATTTGAGTTTGGACGAAAAGTACGGTGACAATGCAGCTGAACTGCTCAAGGGAATTGCAGTCAAATTTGGGAAGGCCATCAAGCAATTATCAAGAGGCATAGGGATGTTACTCAATGAAGACGATGGCCAGCGCGATGACTTTTCCGAATACGATGAAAAGTGTCGCCCTGTTAGTGTCTTTGGCTCGGCTGATGTGGCTAGGATTCGCAAGGTTTACCCGGTCGTCGTTGTGCAAGACTTTTCGATGACGATGGGATTCATGAATCGTCGTATGAAGCTGCAGTTTTCAGAAGAGATGCGAAAGTATAAGGTTCGAGCGAACGTTCACATTCGCCCCCTCTGCCTACTCAGCATTGAAAATGTTGAGGATGTCTTTGCACAACTTGAAGAGGTTAAGTTGATTGACGTTCTTGATGAGTATGCCAGAGAGGTACATGACCCGCTCTCTAATTTCAATGCCATCTTTACCAATTATCTGAAGACAAGAGGAATCGAACGGCGGCGATATAGTTGGTCGAGAAAGCGGGGAGAAGAATTCCTAGATTCGATCATGAAGCAATTCACCATTGACGGGTGACGCGGTAGCGGCCGTTAATGACTCCTAACTCTAGATTATGAAAGCAAACGGTCTTCGGATACGAGGCGCTAGGCAACAACATCAGACGCTGCTAGAATTCAAGCCTGAGATACGCCATGTCTTCAAGCACAAAGAACATCTACGACGAGCACATTAAGCTGCTGCCACGCGAGCAGCAGGTTCAGCTTCTGGACCTGTTGCAGACCGAACTCGAGAACGGCGAGGACAATGGACAGAGGCAAAGCATTCTTGAACTTCACGGCCTGGGTAAGGATATCTGGCGGGATGTCGATCCAAAAGAGTATGTGAGAAAGCTGCGCGATGAATGGGAAGAGCGGGTTAGAACAAAGTTGGCCGACGTTGCTGTTGGAAGCAGGTATCAAGACATGAGTGTATACGAAGAAATACTTGATCAGGCGAAGCGGCTTTCTTCCGAGGAGCGTGTGCAGTTGGCCGACGCTCTACTCGAAGAAGAGTTAGGCTTTGGTATGTGGCGAGATCGTGCTGACATCAAAGATGCTGCCACGTACGTGGAACAGGTGCGTGAAGAAAACAAGCGCACGCCAAATGGCCGATTGAAGGGTGCAGAAGAGTTTTTGAGAGAAGTAAAGGAGTTTGATGAGTAGAACCGGCTGGCTCAATCTCATGAAGCCGTTATCCGCAGCGTCCGCGAAGCGGACTACTGAAAATAGCCCAGCCATTCAGAGGGTGTGTCAGAACTCGGACGTGAGCCTAACGAAAGTACTTTCTTAAACGCAGAGGACGCCGAGGCACTCGCAGAGGTGCGCAAAGGACGATCTTCCTCTGCGTCCTTTGCGAAACACTCTGCGCCCTCTGCGGTAAAAATGGGCTTTGCCAATCATACATTCTTAGTTTTGACACAGACTCTGAAATCGCTGGGCTATTTTCGTTCGTCCGCTTTGCGGACGTTATTGCCGCCAAGAATGTCCGCGCTGCCGACCTAATTGTCGTACCTCGCCGGTCTGTGATACTTTTCGCTAGTTCAATCAATCAGATCAGTAAGCTGTGAGCAGTGAACCGCAAGCAGTAAGCGGTGGTCAGTGAGCGGTGAGCAGTCGAATGGCTTCGGAATCTCAAATCACGCCCGCTTCGAAACCTGCGATTGCTCCTATTTCCAAAACCCCTTCAAGCGTGACTAGCAACTCATCATCTCAAACATCGCGCTTGCGAGAGCTGACTGCCGAGCTGCGCGAGCTGGAAGCAAAGCTTCGTTTCGGCGGTGGGCCGGAGAAAATCGAGAAGCAGCATAAGCAAGGCAAGCTGACGGCGCGGGAGCGGATCGATCTGCTGCTCGACAAAGATTCTTTCAAACAAGAGATTGGATTGCTTGTGGCTTACGACCTTTACAAAGAGACAAGGGGACAGGGTGAAGCGGGGACGGGGAGAAGTGAAACCCAGGAAGAAATTGGCGGCGCGCCGGGGGCGGGAGTCGTCACCACCATCGGCCGCGTTGGGGGTAGGGAAGTTGTCGTGGTCGCTAACGATGCAACCGTCAAAGCCGGGTCGTGGTGGCCGGAGACGATCAAGAAGATTCTGCGCGCGCAGGAGATCGCGATGCGCTCGCATGTGCCGATCATCTACCTGGTCGACTCGGCGGGCGTGAATCTTCCTTATCAGGGCGGTGTGTTTCCCGGGCAGTATGGTGCATCGCGCATCTTCTATTACAACTCGATCATGCGGCGCTATTTGAAAGTACCGCAGATTGCCGCGGTGATGGGGCCGTGCATCGCCGGTGGCGCGTATCTGCCCGCGCTCTCGGACATCATCATCATGGTCGAAGGCACTTCGTTCATGGGACTGGGGGGCGCGAATCTGGTGAAAGGCGCGACCGGCCAGACAATCGACAACGAAACTCTCGGTGGCGCGCGGACGCATAACGAGCTGTCGGGAGTTGCTCATTATCGGGTGAAGAATGACGAAGAGTGCATCACGAAGATTCGGGAGTTTGTGGCGGAGCTGCCGTTTCCTGGTGCGCGGAGTAGCCAATCACGCAACACAGACGATTCGAATGGGGAGGCCGCACAGCAGGCCCTCACCCCCCTAACCCCCTCTCCCAAAACGGAGAGGGGGAGTTCCGAACTACAGGCGGCGAGGGGGAGTGGGCCGAAAACTCCGGAAGAAAAACTCTACGACATCATCCCCGAGGATCATCGTCAGCCTTACAGCATGCGCGAGCTTTTGGATTGTGTGCTGGACGAAGGACATCTGGATGAGTTTCAGGCGGACTATGCGAAAGAGATCATCACCGGGCACGCGCGCATACGTGGCATACAGGTCGGAGTGATCGCCAACAACCGCGGCATGTTTCGCGACCCGGCGGGCGGCTCGCCAAAATTTGGCGGGATCATCTATACCGACTCGGCTGAGAAGGTTGCTTACTTCATCGAGACTTGTAGCCGGCATCAGACGCCTCTGCTATTCATTCAGGATGTTTCGGGGTTCATGGTGGGATCGGAGGCAGAGCATTCGGGAATTATTCGCGCGGGGGCGAGGTTTGTCGAAGCCATGGCCACGGCGCTGGTGCCAAAGATTGTCTTGACGGTGAATCATGCGTCGGGCGCGGGCTATTACGCGATGGCCGGGCAGGGTTTCGATCCGGATTTTATCTTCAGTTGGCCGACCGGACGCATGGGCGTGATGGAAGGAGATTCCGCGGTCCAGGCCGTGTTTGGTAGTGAACTTGCGAAGCTAAGAGCAAAGCGCGAAGAGCCAAGTGAAGAGCTCGAGGCGGAGATGCAAAAGGTGCGCGAGACTTATGAGCGCGACCTCGACGCTAAGTATGCGGCCGCGCGCGGATTTGTTGACGCAGTGATCGCGCCGGACGAGACAAGAGACGCGCTGGAGCTTGCATTGCGCGTGAGTTTGAATTATTCAGGTCCGCATCTGGGACAGTTTGTGTTGCCGCAAACACTGGCATAATTAATCCGCAGATTAAGCAGATTGCGCAGAGAAAAAGAGTTCACGCAAAGGCGCAAAGACGCAAAGAAATCCGCAGATTACACGGATTACGCAGACAAGAGTTTCACGCAAAGGCGCAAAGAAACAAAAAAGGAGAATACACGTGAGAAAGAGCACCATCTATCTTTTCAGTCTGGGACTCGCTGTTGTGGTCGTGACGGCGCTGGCGAGCGCGGGTTTGGTTGTGTCCGCACAGAACACGAACTCGTCAACGACGATGGCCAAGACGAGCAAGCCGAAACCGAAGTATCGCAAGAAGGCGCCGGCAATGCCTCGTTGCGATAACACGAAGCAGGAGCAGACCGATCTGTCCGGCACTTATACCGGGAAGGTCAAGCATGGCGACCAACCGGCTATGGATGCGACGCTGACGATTACGGGCAGTAACTTCACAATGACCGGCGGCCCCGAAGCGATGTCGGGACGCATCACGGCGGTCACGACGTGTGGTTATACTGCGGTCACTGTGATGATGGGAGACCTAACGCCGCCACCGCGCGGAACAGCGCCGCCCGCCCACCCGGCAATGTCGATGCGCGCCAAAAAGGTCGGCGACAGCCTAACGCTGACGACCGTACCTGGTGAGCCGCAGATGGTTTCGTTTACCACGAACGGCGCCGCGATGAAGGCCAAGCCCCGGTACCGGAAACATAAGGCGAAAGCCAAGACGACGACGGGCGCGGCGACGACGCCGAAGCAGTAAAAGAGTGCGGGTGAACTGATCGACGCGGGGACGCGGAGACACGAAGACACGGCGAGATGGAAATCCGCAACGCGGTAGCGTTCGCAGAGTTTCGCGCTGGTGTTTCTGTGCGCCGCGTCTTTGTCTGAAAGATTGCAATGAAGGAAAAGATACGCATTGCGGCCGGTCAGGGATTCTGGGGCGATCTGCCGGACGCGCCGGTGCGCCAGGTTGAAGAAGGACCGATCGACTATCTTATGCTCGACTATCTGGCCGAGGTCACGATGTCGATCATGCAGAAACAGAAGGCGCGCGATCCAAAGGCCGGTTTTGCGCGCGACTTTGTGCCGCTGATGAAGCGGATTCTGCCGGCGTGCGTTGAGCGAAACATCAAGGTTGTTGCCAACGCCGGCGGCGTGAACGTCGCAGGAGGCGCCGCGGCGGTCCGTGACGTGGCGCGCGAATTGGGCCTTGGTGGCAAGCTGAAGATTGGGATTGTCACGGGTGATGACATTCTCGAGCGCGTCGACAGTTTTTTGGCGCGCGGGATCGAGTTGCGCAACATGGACACCGACGAACCGCTGGCCACCGTGCGCGATCGAATCCAGAGCGCGAATGCTTATTTGGGCGCGGCGCCGATTGTCGAAGCTTTGGACCAGGGAGCGCAGGTTGTTATCACCGGACGCGCTACTGATACGGGTTTGACCCTTGGTCCGATGATTCATGAATTCGGCTGGGCAGGCGATGATTGGAACAAACTCGCGGCCGGAACGATTGCCGGCCACATCATCGAATGCGGCGCGCAATGCTCGGGCGGCAACTGCCAGTATGAATGGGAAAGCATTCCTGATCTGGCGAACGTCGGCTTTCCGATTGCCGAAGCCTCGGCAGACGGCACGTTCGTGATCACCAAACACGAAGGAACTGGCGGACGCGTGAGTATCCCGTCAGTCAAAGAGCAGCTCGTGTATGAGATGGGCGATCCGCGCGGATACATTACGCCCGATTGCGTCGCGGACTTCACGACAGTTCAGCTTGCGGATGACGGGCCAGATCGCGTGCGCGTGTTTGGGATCAAGGGGAAACCTGCGACCGACACTTTGAAGGTGTCGATCAGTTATTCAGCGGGCTACAAAGCCGTCGGCACTCTGGTTTACGCGTGGCCCGATGCTTATGAGAAGGCCAAAGCCGCGGATAAGATCCTGCGTGCGCGACTTGATCGACTCGGCCTGCGCTTCGATCAGATTCTGACTGAGTACGTTGGCGCGAATGCGACGCATGGGCCGTTGGCAGGCGAACCGCCGCCTGATCTCGCCGAAGTGCAGTTGCGCGTAGGCGTGCGTGGAAACGACCGCAACGCAATCGAAAGGTTCACGAAAGAGATTGCGCCGTTGATTCTTACCGGGCCGCCGGCAGTTACCGGTTTTGCCGGAGGTAGGCCAAAGGTGGAAGAGATTGTCGCCTACTGGCCGGCGCTGATTCCGAAAGCGGAGATTACGGCGCGAGTTGAAGTGATTGAAGCATAGCCGAACAAGATTCGCTCAAAAGATTCACCACAGACACAGAGGCTTCACAGAGAACCACAGAGAATTGAGCTAAAGAAATGCAGATTCAGCTCATAAAACTTGCTCACGCGCGCTCGGGCGACAAAGGCGACACCGCTAACGTCGGCCTAATTGCCTTGCGCGATGAATTCTATCCGTTGATAGTGCGCGAAGTAACCGCGGCGCGCGTCAAAGAACATTTCAAAGGAATCTGCCAGGGCAAGGTGGAGCGGTTCGAGTTGCCAAACCTCGGCGCGCTTAACTTTCTATTACATGAGAGTCTCGGCGGTGGCGGCACGTTGTCGCTGATGACTGACGCGCAGGGCAAGACTTTTTCGACTGCGCTGTTGAGGATGGAGATTGAAATCCCGGACGATGAAGCACAGAAGCTCGGGTTAAGATAAGCTCACGCAAAGACGCAAAGGCGCAAAGAACGCATGCAACATGGATACGCCCAACTCGATGGCGTGCGTCTGCATTATGCGGAATGTGGAACCAGCAACGATGAGCTCGTCATACTGCTTCACGGGTTTCCTGAGTTTTGGTATTCGTGGCGGCATCAATTGCCGGTGTTGGGAGAGCGTTATCACGTCGTCGCGCCGGACATGCGCGGTTACAATTTGAGTGACAAGCCGCCGCGAGTCGAAGATTATCGTATAGAGTTTCTCGTCGCCGATGTGCTTGGGCTAATCAAGCACTTCGGTGAATCTCAGGCCGCGATCGTCGCGCATGACTGGGGCGCCGGCGTCGCTTGGGCTGTCGCGCAGAGAGATCCGGAAGTCGTTTCGAAATTAGCTGCTCTTCAGGTGCCGATGCCGGTTGCGTGGCGCAACAACATGACCTGGCGGCAATTCCTGAGCAGTTGGTACATGTTCTTCTTTCAACTGCCGCGCGTGCCGGAGTGGTGGGCGAGCCGAAACGACTTTGCCAGAATCGAAAGGATGTATCGAGAGACAAGCTTCAGGCCCGGCGCATTTACCAACGAAGACATCGCTGCCTACAAGGACGCGTTGCGGCAGCCAGGCGCGCTGACCAACTCGATAAATTACTATCGCGCAAATGTTTTTCGGTCGCTGCTCCGCGGCGGAACCGAAACCCCGAAGGATGCGGATGGAAGGATTCGAGTGCCCACACTTTTCATCTATGGCGAGCAGGACGTTGCCGTGATTCCGTCTACAGTGCGAGATCTTGGCCGCTTCATCGATGCTCCGTACCGCGAACTGCGGATTCCTGACAGCGGTCATTCGGTACAGAATGAAGCCGTCGACGAAGTAAATAACGCGCTGCTTGAATTTCTCAGCGAAGGATCGGGACCAGATGTCGACTGAACAAACACAGATTGTGCTCTTCGCCGTTGCTGACGGAATTGCGCGGATTACGCTCAATCGTCCGGAGAAGCGCAACGCCCTCAACGATGCGATGATCGCCGCGCTTAAGGATGCGCTGCGGCTGGCGGATCAAGATGAGAGTGTTCGCGCCGTCATCCTCGCGGGAGCTGGCGCAGACTTCTGTTCGGGCGCTGACCTGGCGGCGCTCCAGAAAATCTCGAACGCTTCAGTCGCCGAAAATCTGGAAGATGCGCGCTCGCTGATGGAACTGTTCATGTTGATTCGGCAGGTCCGCATCCCCGTAATTGCGGCGGTGAAGGGAAGAGCCCTGGCAGGCGGTTGCGGGCTGGCGACAGCGTGCGACATCGTCCTGGCGTCGCGGTCAGCGCGGTTTGGTTATCCGGAAGTGAAGCTTGGATTCATTCCCGCGATGGTGATGGCAATGTTGCGGCGCAGCGTATCGGAGAAGAGAGCTTTTGAGCTGGTCACGCTCGGTGCGGAATTCAGCGCCGAAGATGCGGCCGGGTTCGGTCTGGTAAATCATGTCTTTGAAGACGAAGTGTTCTTTTCCGAAGTCGAAGCGTTCGCGGGGCGGTTTGAAAAAGTCAGCCGCTCAGCCGTTAGTTTGTCGAAGCAGCTTCTTTATCAAATCGACGGGATGAGTTTCGAGAATGCCCTGGACTCGGGAGCTGATATGAACGTTATCGCTCGGATGACCGCGGACTGTCGCAAGGGAGTCGCAGCCTTCTTGAAGAAGCGATGAATTCGAGAACCCGTAGTCTTGCTTACTCTCTCGGCCGGACGTTCTCGCGGATGAACTTCGCAATGTCTTGAGTTGATGTGCCGGGCAAGAAAATCTCAGCGACGCCCTGCGCTTTCAATTTTGGAATATCTTCCTGGGGAACAATCCCTCCCAGAACCACCAGAGTGTCCTTCATGCCTTGCTCGCGCAAGAGCGAGACAATTCGTGGACACAGAGTATTGTGCGCGCCGCTCAGAATCGAAATGCCGACAGCGTCGACGTCTTCCTGAAGCGCGGCCGCCGCGATCATTTCCGGAGTTTGACGCAGGCCCGTGTAGATGACTTCCATACCGGCATCGCGCAACGCGCGCGCGATTACCTTAGCACCGCGGTCGTGGCCATCGAGGCCGGGTTTAGCAACCAGAACCCGAATCTTTGATTGATTCATTGGCTTATCGGTCTATTAGATCAATGCGCCGACCAAGAAGTCTAGATCGCAGGCTCTTCGTAGATTCCATAGACGTCGCGCAGCGCCGAACAGATTTCGCCGAGCGTAGCGTAAGCACGTACCGCTTCGATCGTAGCCGGCATAGTGTTTTCGTTAAGCTGCGCGGCCTTTCTCAGGCGGTCGAGAGTCTTCGAGACGGCGCCGTTGTCTCGTTTGGCGCGGGTTCGTTCCAGCCGCTCCAGCTGGTGTCTGCGTACGGATTCGTCAATGACCATGGTGGAAATTGTCGTCAATTCGCCTTCCATTTCATATTTGTTCACGCCGACAATCGTCTGGTCGCCGCGCTCTAAAGCCTTCTGATACTGATAAGCCGACTCCTGAATCTCACGCTGCGGGAAACCCTTCTCTACAGCGTCAACCATTCCGCCCATCGCATCGATCCGATCGAAGTAACCAATCGCGCCTGATTCCATTTTGTTGGTTAAAGCCTCGACGAAATAGGAGCCACCCAAGGGATCCACAGTATTTGCGACGCCCGTCTCCTCGGCAATGATCTGCTGAGTTCGCAGAGCTATCAAGGCGGCTCTGTCTGTCGGCAAAGCGAGCGCCTCATCGTAGGCGTCGGTGTGTAACGATTGGGTGCCGCCGAGCACCCCAGCGAGAGCTTGAATCGCCACGCGCACGATGTTGTTCAGCGGCTGTTGCACGGTGAGGGAAACTCCGGCGGTCTGCGTGTGAAAACGTAACTTCATTGTCCGCTCATCTTTTGCGCCAAAGCGGTCGCGCATAACGCGCGCCCAAATGCGCCGCGCGGCGCGGTACTTCGCAACCTCCTCAAAAAAATCGTTATGAGCGTTGAAGAAAAATGATATGCGCGGAACGAATTGCTCGAGGTCTAGTCCAGCGCGAAGGCCCCATTCGACGTACTCGATCCCATCGCGCAACGTAAATGCCAACTCTTGGAGCGCGGTCGCGCCGGCCTCGCGAATGTGATAGCCGCTCACCGAAATTGGGTTGTATCGGGGAACATGGTTCGTGCAAAACTCGAAGGTGTCGACAACCAATTTCATTGCCGAGCGAATTGGATAGATCCATTCCTTTTGAGCGATGTATTCTTTGAGGATGTCGTTCTGCAAAGTTCCGGAAATCTTTTTCCAGTCCGCGCCCTGCTTCTCGGCAACAACCAAATACATAGCGAGGAAAACTGAGGCTGGCGCGTTAATCGTCTGCGATACGGAAGCCCTGTCGAGCGGAATGCCGTCGAACAGAACTTCCATGTCCGCCAGCGACGAAATGGCGACTCCGCATTTTCCGACTTCCCCTTCGGAGAGTGGAGAATCTGCGTCGTAGCCCATCAAGGCCGGCAGGTCATAGGCGACCGACAGACCGGTCTGACCTTCTTTCAAAAGGTATTTGAATCGCGAGTTCGTTTCTTCCGGTGTGCCAAAACCAGCGAACTGCCGCATCGTCCAAACCTTGCCGCGGTAACCATTAGCATGAATGCCACGTGTGTAAGGAAACGCGCCTGGGGCCGCAACGTCACGTTCAAAATCCACGTCTGCAGTGTCGGTCGGAGAGTAAAGCCGGTTGATTTCCTCGAGGGAGACAGTAACGAATTTGGATAAGCGCTCACCAGTACGCTTGGGAGCAACCTCTTCCCGGCGCGATGACGTAGGTTGTACTGAAGAGGCGTCAGTTATCTCGTGCATAGGTGACAATTTGTTGCAAAGCCGCCGCCACGCTTCACTCTCGAACAGGTCTTCCTGAGTAGGTTTCGATGTTAGTTGATGGTTCTATGTGTGTCAATCGGTTGGATTCGACGGTAGTGTCCACCGATTCGACGACGAACCAGTAAGTTTTTGGGATACTCATTACTTGATTGGGCGCTCCGGCTCTCATAGGAAAGGAGCGCGGCTGCGAAAAAGCTTGCAGCCGCGCGATTTCGGAGGGAACCCAGAATGCGTGGACCGAACAGCGGGGTCAAGCGGCGATATTAGCGGGCAAACGATAGCGTTCCCAGATTTGAACTCTCTACCGACGCAGTCGGCACTACGATGTCATTCGGTCTTACCATGCTCAGTCTCGATCGCGCAGCGGATTCGATCATGCTGGGATCGTTCGTCATTCGTCTGATCTCCATTCCTAACGACGCGTTGCCACGGCGGAGTGTTTCGATTTCCGAAGCTGTTCGCTGGTACTGCTGCGTCGAAAAGTTCAGTTCGCTTCGCATTCGAACAATGACCGTCGAGGCTGTCCCGAGGACGGCGAGAATGATCATTACAAGAATAAGCCAAGAGGGAATGGATGCTAACAAATTGCGGACTCGGACAGTGGCTAATGAAAGATTGGGTGCGGCAAATGCCGGGAACGCTTGCGCAGCGATTCGCTGGGTTACACGTTGGTCTGAAAGCCAATACTTATTGTTGATTGTTCTCAAGGATTCACCTCCACTGTCTTGCCTTGTTTCCTGCCCTTGGCGATTGCCATAACCAAGTATGGTGCCGAAATCGGCCGTCCTGAAATCAAGAAGACGCCGATTCTGTCCGACTCATCTCCACGAACGATTGCAGGAGGCCAAGAGTTGCCGCGCAGCGTCGCGCTATTCTCTGGGACCGCCTGCGTTGAGTACCGACTCGCATGGACGCAAGCCTTCTCCGCATGGTCACGCGTGACTTGGACGTCCGTAAAGTCCTCGCAGCGAACGATCGCGCTTTCATTGACAAGTCTCGACCCATATTCGAAGCCGACGAACGCTGCAAGACTCCCCTGGATTTGTTTTCAGGCAATTCCGAAATGCTCCTGACCGTCAATCGCTATCAACCCCATCTCCGACTAATCCAATGTCCCTACAAAGAATGCCGAGCAAAGAATGCGTTCAAACACTAGATAAGTGACTCACGAGAGCGTTGGGCCCAATATAAAGTGGTTGATCCATTTCAATCCCTTGCCCGTCAATGACTTAGCCAGCAAGTTGGCAGACTCTAGCACCCAGGCAGTGGCCCTCGCAAGACCATTCCTTTGCAACAATTCAGCTTGCTAACTTCAACGTCTACATGAGGTAAGGTCCAGTTAAGCGCTTAAATGAGCGTACGCGTGGCGAACGAAAATGGAGAGAAGAGAATTGGTCGGCTCGGTTGACGGACCCAGAGCGTCGGGATGACGCATAGTTCCCTAGTTGTGACTACGTGATACGCTGAAGGGCAGAGAGCTGAGCCCGCAATTGGACAAAAGTGAGTTCCATTGCGATTATTCTTCGTGTGGGCGTTTGGCGGCACGAGCATTGCGAGCTAACAGCCTCGTTCTGGGGTAAAGCGCTCGCGCAGAAGGATTAACATTCTGATCATGAAACCAATTAAGCATATCGAACGGGGCTTGGCTGGGGCATCCGGCTGGCTCTTCAACTCTATTCAGCTCGTTAACAGGTATAAGCCGAACCCCTCCTTCACGCCGAAGTGGTCGGACAAGCCTTTGCTGAAGTCTTGGCAGAAGACTAAGCCGACGCTTGGTTGGCCACGCACTACTGATTCGTTGTGCCCGAACTGTGTCATCGAGGCGCGTGAAGCGATTCTGAGCGGCGAGAAAGATGTGGCCGTCCTTCTCAATGAGAAGGTGGGCGAAGTCAAGGCGCAGATCATTGAGCGTGATGGCGAGATCTGGATGGTCAAGGACTGCCCCACTCACGGCCACTTCGAAGACATGATGGCAATGGATTCGAACTTTATGACACACATCGAGGCGATGTTTCCCGGCCGCGACATTCCCGCGCATAACGACGAGAAGTTGCACAACCACGGTTCCAGCACGATCAAGTATGGTCGTGGAGCGGTGCTTACCGTGGATTTGACCAATCGCTGCAATATGATGTGCGATCCTTGCTTCATGGACGCCAATCAGGTTGGCTTTGTGCACGAGCTAAGCATGGAAGACATTCAGGAGATCCTCGACAACGCGATCTCGATCAAGCCGCGGCGCCAGATGTCGGTGCAGTTCTCCGGCGGCGAACCGACCATCTCTCCGCACTTCCTCGAAGCGATTCGATACTCGCGCAAGGTTGGTTACAACTCAGTGCAGGCGGCGACGAACGGGATCGAATTCGCGAAGAGCAAGGATTTCTGCCGCGAAGCTGCTGAAGCCGGTTTGCGGTACGTTTATTTTCAGTTTGACGGGATCGGCAACGACGCGAACAGCCATCGACAAGTGGGTAACCTGTTTGATGTGAAGCTGCGCGCAATCAATAACCTGCACGAAGCGGGCGTTGAGATTGTATTGGTAACGACGCTGGTCAATGGCATCAACAACGATCAGGTTGGCTCGATCATTCGATTTGCACTCGAGAATCCGAAGAAGATCGCGTTCCTTTCGTTCCAGCCGGTTTCATTCACTGGCCGCGACGAGGCGATTACCGCAGACCGTCGTTTGCAGCAGCGCTACACGCTTTCACATCTCGCTCATGACGTGAAAAACCAGGTGGGGATTACAGAGCCGACGCGCGATTGGTTTCCGCTTTCATTGATGGGCGCATTTGCGGACTTTGCTGACTTGGTGCATGGCCCAAACTCGGAGTGGGGTCAAGTGTCTTGCGGCTGTCATCCTAACTGCGGCGTGGGTACGGCGGTGATGGTTGACAAGGAAACGAAAGAGATGAGTCCCGTGCCGGCGTTTCTCAACATCCCGGGTCTGGTGAAAGATATGCGAAAGATCACCGACGCGGCGCGCGGTAAGTGGAAATCGAACATCATGATGGGCCTGGCGCTGCTGAAGAACTACCGGCCTTATATGGCACCTTCGGAGTTCAATCTTTATGAGTTGTTTAAGAAGTTCGACAAGTCGTTCGGCTTGAGCGGCAAGGACTACGGCAAGGTGAGCGGCGATCGCACGCAGGACGATATCGAGAAACGCCGGTCGGATCGGTGGAACTTCTTATTCATCGCGGGCATGTGGTTCCAGGATCTTTTCAACTATGACTTCCGCCGCACCGAGATGTGCATCATTCCTTACGGCACCCAGGAAGGCGAGATCAGTTTCTGCGCCTACAACACTGGGATTGGCTGGCGCAACATTATCGAGCACATGCACCAGAACGCGACCGTGGGCAAATGGTACGAAGAGCATGGCCGGCACGAAATCTTTGCGGGTGGTAAAGAAGTTCAGTTGACTGATCCAACTCACAATCTCAAACTCAACGAAGTCGACCTGGCGCGCCCGAATAAGCCGCATATGGAAGGGCCCAAGACTGCGCACGAAGAAATGGTTGCGATGCGCAAGCTTTATCAGGAAATGGTGCTCAAGCAGCAGGAAATCAAATCTGACAACGGCGATAAGCCGGTGCAGATCCAGGGCCTGGGCCGCAAGAAGGACCTCGCAGCTGTTTCCGCTTAGAGTTTGAAAACTCTTTCGATGGAACGCCCCGCGAATGGTGCGAACTATTCGCGGGGTTTTCCGCGCCCGCTTGACCGCGATGCGCACCGGCGTGTTAAATAGGAATTTCGGAAACGCATAGCACTGATAACTGGAGAACGAAATGGCAGTTGTGACTATTAACCAAGGCGAATCGATTGAAAGCGCATTGCGCCGCTTCAAGCGCAAGGTGATGACCGAAGAGATAATTAAGGACGCAAAGAAGCACGCCTTCTTCATGCCGCCAGGCCAGAAGGCGAAGCTCAAGTCCGCTTTGGCTCGCAAGCGCAACAAGAAGAAAGGCCGCCCACGGCCCCGCCCCACTAGCGCAAGATGATCCTTACCGTGGAGCCTCAGACCACGAGACTCACCAAGTTGTGTAAGGGCTAAAGTGAGGTCCCGGTCGAGACGTTTTGAAGCGGCCAGCGCACGTGTGTAAAGCAACCTTAGCGGAACTTCACAGAGATCAGCCCGGTGACCCCAAGCGATGACGCGCATATTGTTAACGAACGACGACGGAATTCACTCTGAGGGCCTGATAACCGTCGAACGGGCTTTACGCGAGCTTGGTGATGTTTTTGTGGTGGCGCCCGCCGCAGAGATGAGCGGCGCTTCGCACAGTCTAACGCTCTCTCGACCGTTGCGGATTCGGCAGATTGATAGTCGCCACTGGACTGTAGACGGCACCCCCACCGACTGCGTGACGTTGGCCCTTCACAGAATTCTTCAAGAGAACGAGTTACCGCACGTTTGTGTCTCGGGCATCAATCATGGAGGAAATCTTGGCGACGATGCTACTTACTCCGGCACGGTTGCGGGCGCTTTAGAAGCGACGATCCTGGGAGTGCCCGGAATCGCCGTTAGCCTGGTCGCGCGCGAACACTTTGATTTTAAGGAAGCCGCCAGGTTTGCTCTGCTCGCCGTCAAGAAGATCCTGAGTGAAGGACTGCCGGAAGGGACGCTCTTGAATATCAATGTCCCAGTTGGAGACATCAAGGGCGTGAAGATTACGCGCCAGGGAATTAAGAACGCCAGACCAGTAATTACCGAGCACATCGATCCCCGCGGCAAGCCATACTTCTGGATTGGCGAGCAATACTTCCGATCAAATGCCGAAGACGGTACCGACTATCGGGCGATCGAGGATGGCTTTGTTTCGATCACTCCGCTGAGAAGCGACATGACGGATCATGCGGCGTTATCAGAAATCGAATCCTGGAATTATCTTGCGTCCGCCGAAGTGCTGCAGACCTAGCCCGAGATTTGTCGCAGTTCTCGAGTCTCAATCGAATTGAGTTCCACCTTTTCACCGCGCGGCGCACTCCAGGCTGAATACCGCATTCCCCGCGAGCGCATGGTTGAACGCTTGCGGGAACAATACCGCATCCGCGACGGAAACGTTTTGGAGGCGATGCGCCAGATTCCCCGCCACTTCTTTGTTCCCGAGGCCCTCCGCGGCCGCGCCTATGGCGACCACGCGTTACCAATCGATGCCAATCAGACGATTTCTCAGCCGTTCATCGTCGCGCGGATGACCGAGCTGCTTGAGTTGGACAAGAAGAGTCGAGTGCTGGAAATCGGTGCTGGCTCAGGTTATCAAACCGCGGTTCTGGCACAACTCGCATCGCAGGTTTACTCGATTGAACGCCTCGGCGAGCTGGCGCGCGAAGCGCAGTCCCGCATTCGCGAACTCGGAATCTACAATGCGACGGTCAAGGCTTTTGACGGCACGCTCGGTTGGAGCGCTCACGGTCCGTATGATGGGATTCTGGTAGCGGCAGGTGGGCCGAAAGTTCCTGAACCCCTGATCGCGCAATTGAAGATCGGTGGCCGTCTGGTAATTCCGGTTGGCGAAACGCGCGAGTCCCAGACACTAGTGCGCGTGATCAAGACGGAAGCCGGCACCAAGATCGAAGAACATGGCCCTTGCCAGTTTGTGCCGTTGATCGGCCAACATGGATGGGAGAGTCAGTAAGCAGTAGGCAGACGGCAGGATGCGTTCAGAATGGTCGGCAGAATAATCGAAATCCTTTCCGCTTTCATCGTGGCCACGATTTCTACGCTTGGCTACGCGGGCATCGTGCTGCTGATGGCGATTGAGTCGGCGTGCATACCGCTGCCATCCGAAATCATCATGCCCTTCTCGGGCTATCTGGTTTACACGGGTCGATTCAACCTCTGGTTAGTCGGCGTCGCCGGCGCCGTCGGCTGCGTTGTCGGTTCCCTCGTAGCCTACTGGGTTGGGATGTACGGTGGTCGTCCTTTGATCGAGAAGTACGGACGATACGTTCTGATTTCGCACCACGATTTGGATCTAGCCGATCGTTGGTTCGCTCGCTTTGGGGAAGCCATTGTTTTCGCCAGCCGCTTGCTTCCGGTCATTCGCACGTTCATAGCGTTCCCGGCTGGCGTCGCGCGGATGAATTTGAAAAAGTTCGTCATCTACACCTTTGCCGGATCGCTGCCGTGGTGTCTCGGCCTCGCTTACGTTGGTCAGAAGCTGGGCGAAAAGTGGGACAAGGATCCGATGCTAAAGACTCTGTTTCACCGATTCGATTTCGTGATTGGAATCGCACTCGTGATCCTGGTTGCGTGGTGGGTCTGGCGTCACGTGAAGCACGTACGCAGCGACTCAGAAAAAAGTGAGCAGGTTTGACAGTGCCTTGACGGTCACATAGAATCCAACACAGTTAGTTCGGGGCGTGGCTCAGCCTGGTAGAGCGCTCGGTTCGGGACCGAGAGGTCGGAGGTTCAAATCCTCTCGCCCCGACCAAATAGATTTCGAATGTGCGGCGACCGCGATCAGTCGCCGCTTTTGATTTGCGCCCTGCCGATTCGCTGACCCTGCTCGGAGGGTTTGCTGACAAGATGTCTGCGCTCCCGGCGTTAGCAGTTCCTGCCGTCCCTTTACGCTTCTTCCATTTCCCGCTACGCTTGCCGCACATCATGCCGTTTCAGCAAGCACCACCGACCTTGGGCAATCAATACGAAGATGATTCCGTACTGCGTTCCTACTTAGTGCGCAGCGTTCCCGCCGATGTCCTCCGCGAGATCGAACCGACGCTCGTGGAGATGGGACGACTGGCCGGCGGCGAGCTTTATCAGATGCAACTCGCCGACCGGCTTAACGAGCCGACGCTCACGCAATGGGACGCCTGGGGAAATCGAATCGATCGGATTGACTTGACGCCTTTGTGGCGTGCCGCCGAGCGCATCGCCGCTGAGCATGGCGTCGTCGCCACCGCCTACGAACAAAAGCACGGCCGGTTCTCGCGCGTGCATCAGTGCGCGCTCGCCTATCTATTTACACCTTCAACCGACATCTACAGTTGCCCGCTGGCGATGACCGACGGAGCTGCGCGCACCCTGCTCGGTTCCGGCAACCAGGCGCTAATCGAACGCGCCGTACCTCATCTGACCAGTCGCGACCCGAAAGAGTTCTGGACCAGCGGCCAGTGGATGACCGAACTCACCGGCGGCTCAGATGTAGGCACATCAGAAACAATCGCGAAGCGGCATCCTGATCAAAGCCAACACTGGCTTCTTTACGGTCGCAAATGGTTCACCTCCGCCGCTACTTCACAGATCGCTTTGACGCTGGCACGTCCTGAAGGTAATCCTTCCGGCGGACGCGGACTCGCGCTCTTCTATCTCGAGATGCGAGATGAACAGGGCCGCCTGCGCAACATCTCGATCGATCGTCTGAAAGACAAGCTCGGCACGCGCAAAGTCCCGACCGCGGAATTGACTCTGGACGGCACGCCGGCGCAACTGGTTTTGGGGACCACCGACGGCGTGCGCAACATCACGCCCGTACTCAATATCACGCGTCTATGGAATAGTATCAGCGCCGTTTCGCTGATGCGCCGGAGCATCGCGCTCGCGCTCGATTACGCGCAGAGGCGCACGGCCTTCGGCGCACTGCTTTCTGAGAAGCCTCTGCACATGGACACGCTGGCCGGTTTGCAAGCTGAAACCGAAGGGGCGTTTCATCTCGCTTTCCTGGTCGCTGAACTAACTGGTTGCGCTGAGACCAAAGAGATCGATGAAGCGCAGAGTCTGTTGCTGCGTCTGCTCACGCCGCTGATGAAACTGACGACTGGCAAGCAGGTCGTGGCCGTGGTCAGCGAAGCGCTCGAAGCCTTCGGCGGCGCTGGCTACGTGGAAGACACGGGGTTGCCGATGCTCTTGCGCGATGCACAGGTGCTGCCGATTTGGGAAGGAACGACGAACGTGCTGGCGCTGGATGCGCTGCGCGCTTTGGGTGCAGACGATCGAGCGTTCAACGCGCTGAAAGTGGAAGTAACCCGCTGCCTCGTCTCTGTTCATGACCAACGTCTAGCCGAACCCGCGCGGATCGTGCAGACGGCATTGGCGCACGCCGAAAGCTGGCTGGCTGAAGGCAGGAAGGCCGGAACGCAGGTGTTGGAAGCCGGCGCGCGCCGCTTCGCGCTGACGCTGGGTCGCGCAACGGAACTGGCGCTGCTGTGCAGGCACGCTCAATGGTCAAAGGAAAACGAAGGCGACGTTCGAGCCACCTTCGCGGCCCGACGGTTCGGAGCTTCCGGAATCGATCTTCTGACCGCGGTGGACTTGTGACCGGACAGGAGAACAGATCAACCAGATTCCTTCAAAGCAGAGAGCAAACTGTGCCGCGAAATCACAGTGTGCTTTGAGCCTTCGCTGCGCAGCTCACTTCTGATTACAGATATTTCCGAGACGCCGACGATCTCGCGATTGAATCCAATCTCTTTGTGCACTACCGCCAGCCGACGCGAGCCCTGAGGCTTGCGGATGCGCGCGATCGTTAAGTGTGGATGAAAGGGACGCGGCTCGCGCGCGAACCCAACTTCGGCGCATTCGGCTTCGAGCGCTTGTTGAAGTTCAACCAACTTGCCTGACGGATCATCGATTCCGATCCAGAGAACGCGTGGCTGACCTTCTGGTGGGAACGCGCCGCAGCCCTCGACAACCATTTCGAATGGTTCAACTGTGCTCGCAGCGCGTTCGGCCGCTTGTGAGAGGGCTTCGACTTTTGCGACGGAAGTATCGCCCAGAAATTTCAACGTGAGGTGCAGGTTCTCTTCGCGGCTCCAGCTTGCGCGAACTTCGGGCATCGCAGAGCGCAAGTTGTCGATGTGTTTAGCGAGGCAAGCGCGAACGTCGTGGGGCAGTTCAATGGCGATGAAGGCGCGCCACATTTCGCCGGGTCTTGGCATAGCGTTCAAGCACATTCACCGCAGAGGTCGCAGAGGTATGCGCAGAGAAGCGCAGAGGAAGGCTTTGCGCTAGGGATTACTTCGACATCTCTGTCGCCCCTACGGGGCTCGTGATCATTTTGGGCTGTGATCCAGGGGTGGCGCGCCGACGCGCTTACCCCTGGCTACTCTCTTTCTCGCCTACGGCGTGAGGATGAGCATCTCCTTCGTCGCGCTTTCAACGGCCGCCTTGCTGAACGGAAACGCGCGCGGCGTGACGTTGCGCCAATCGTCGAGCTGATCTTTCCAGTGAGGATTATTTGGCCAGCCGGATTCGCCCAAAGTGATGCCGTGCTGTGTCTGATCCCAGTTGCCCGGATTGGCGATCAGCCGCATCGAGACGTTATTCCCCACGTTCACGGTCGCACCAAGACCGCCAGTTCCGTTTTGCGGAGACGGAGCAATCGTGAACTGAAGACCGATCAAGGGAGCGCCGGCAAGCGGATGCGAAAAACGCACCTTGGCCATGTCACCCCACGTCCACTTTGATTCATCGGGCCCGAGGCTTTTCGCCAGCGCCTGTCGAGCATCGCCATAGCACGCCCGCAGCAGATCGGCGTAACTGGCGAACTCCTTCGGCAGCCAATCCTTCGCTTGATCGTTAAGAATGCGATCGAGGGTGACTTCGAAGTTGCCCCAGCCGTAAATCTTCACCAGGTCAGGACCGAGCGCCGCCGCCAGTATCCGAGTACGCAACGCCGCGCGCATCTGAATTACCAGCGGGGCAACACGCGAATCGGCGCTCATCTTCCCGTCCCAGTTTTCAAACGCGTCGAGAGTCTCGCGCAGCTTCTGATCAGCATCAGTGAGTTGCGGCCTTAGAATCTTCACGGTCTGGTTCGCAAACGGTCCGAGGCCGATGGAGTAAACGTCGCCCTGAGTCTTTCGAAAGTCGTCAATTGTCAGCTTGGGCTTCTCGCTTAACAGATCAAAGATGCGCCGCGCGCGATATGGCTGCGCCCAGGAGTGCGTCAGAAAGTATGGATAATCCGTGCCGACGATGCGCTGGTTGGCCGTGACAATCATCCCGCTCGGAGGATCGAATAGCTGCGGCAGCTTCTCCGTTGGAATGTAACTCACCCACTCGCCGGCGTCGGTCGAGCCATCGTACGGCACGCTGCCATCACCGGATTTTCTGATCGGAATGACACCGGCCGCGTGGTAACCAATGTGACCGTCGACGTCCGCGTACACAATGTTTTGAGTTGGCGAAGTGAATGAGCGGAGCGCGCCACTGAACTCTTTCCAGTTACGCGCGCGATTGACCAGATAAGCGCTGTCGGTATTATTGAGTTTTGGGTCGAGCGCGGTCCAATGCAACGCGTAACGCTTCGAATCTTTTTCCAGAATGATCGGTCCGTGCCGAGTCACAGTTACATCAAGCGGGACCGTGTCAGTTTCGGAACTCGTGAATCCCTTGCGAACTTTGATCTGTTCATGACGCACTTCAGAATCGCGCCAACCTTGCGGTGTGAGGTAGCGAAGGGGATTCGCCGGATCGAACTTTTCGATGTAGAGATCCTGGACGTCGGGGCCGACATTTGTCATGCCCCAGGCGATTCGATCGTTGTGACCGATGACGACTCCGGGAAGGCCGGGCGCGGTGACACCCGCCACGCGCACGCCCGGCGCGCTCAGATGTACGAGATACCAGATCGAAGGCGCCGATGCCGCCAGGTGTGGATCGTTGGCGAGCAGCGGCCGGCCCGAAGCGGTGCGCTTGCCGCTGACAACCCAGTTGTTGCTCGCCGCCAGACCTTCAGCGTAGAGACCAACTCTCTCCAGCGCCTGGGCTGCGACTTCTTGATCCCTCGCCAACGCAGCGATCAATTCAGGTGAAGCAGAGCCAGAACCCTGGATTCGATTACCCGCCGACGCGTTACTCTTCTGGGTGTCTTTGCCCACGACGAGAACGTCGAGTGCGGAAAACTCCGGCAGCAGCGCAACGCGCTTCTCAGCCGGCAGACCCGCGAGCGCCTCGCGCATGATGTCGAGTCGCCAGGTTGTCGAAAGCGCTTCAGCAAACAACTTCGTGATCAGCAAAGAATCCGCGGGCGTCCACGGGCGCGGCTTGTATTGAAGGATCTGAAACTCCGGGGGCAGAGATTTAGCGTCGAGCGACTTGATAAAGGAATTGACTCCGGCCGCATAAGCTTCAAGCAACGCCCGTGATCGGGGCGCAGCCTGCGCGACCTCGGCCTCTGCCTCCTGCGCAAACCCGAGCGTGCGGTGTTGCTTGTCCTGATCGAGCGCGGCCGCTCCCAAAATTTCCGCCAACTCTCCGCGCGCCGTCCGCCGCATCAGATCCATCTGCCAGAGTCGATCGCTCGCCATGACGTAGCCCTGCGCGAAATGGAGGTCATCGTCGTTCGTCGCTTCAATGTACGGGATGCCGCGTTCATCGCGTCGGACGGTCACTCGATCGCGCAGACCCGGCAATGTAATATTGCGACTCCGCTCCTGTGCGGTGGCGCGGAAAAAATCAAAGCAGCTTGCGGCGGCACATAGGCCCAACGTTAGCAACAGTGCCGAGACCCTATTCTTGAGAAGCTTCGTGTTCATGGTTTCCTCGCGGCTCGGTTGTGTGCCCCAAGTCCCAGCACGCTAACACAGCCAAGCGACTTCATCGTTCGGAGTAGGCTGATCGGGAGCTGAGGTTTGTCAAACCGCAACCGCACTTTGCTTCATTGCCTGTTTCAGTGTTATGAGCTTGATTTCGATCAAAATGGCAAAGGACATCACACCCATCGCGATAATATTATTAGCGTGACCGGTCGTTTCCCATCCGCCAACGGATGGGTACTTCTCCGGCGGTATGAATGCACTCAGGTGAGAAAGGCCCCCAACAATAATCACCCCGAACAGATACATGACTAGGAGACGCATTCGGCTTGACTGATTCAGGAAAGGACTCGCAAAAAGCGGTACAATTCCGACGAGTGATGACAATGGCGATCCTGTAATGCCCCCAGTTAAGATCACAACATAGAGGCTGTATACGACCAACCCACTGATCGCATTCGTTGCGCTTCTTTCCTGAACTAACTCAGACTCCTGTGTGAACATGAAGAACGCCCAGACAAACAAGAACAATTGTGGCAACAACACAACGATGGTGAAGTATGTCTTATTCTTTAGCACGAGTGCTATCTGGCCGGACGGTGCCAATGGTACCGCTAACGCGACGACCAACAACACGAAAGCCCAGATGAATAACGCTGCGGTGAGTTTGGTTCGAAGCATGGTGAAGATCGTTCTCCTTACGTTAATCGCATTGCATAGATCTGCAAGTCGCTCGGAAAAAATGTATATGCCTGGGTTTCTGACGTTTCTTCCAGCTTAAAGCCAAACTTCTTAGCTGCACTAAGAAGATTATCTACTTCTGGAGCGACGCCGCTGAGAGTAAACCCGTGAGATCTCCAAATGTTTTCCGGAGTCTTCCTGTTCAAGGAAATCCTGGCGCGATGAAAGCCATCTTGAACGCCGTAGTAAGTATAACCGTACTCGACTTGGCCAAGCTCTGGGAAATTAGAGGTTAACAAGTTTACCTTTTCTCCGCATTTCGGAATGTGGAAACTAGAAGGGTAGTCGAAGATCAAAACTCCATTGGCGGTAGTTACGGTCTTCAGAGCTTTCCACAGTTCTTCGAGGCTCATCTCATTAACAAGCTCAAGCATTACATTCTGATGAAGAACAACTAAGTCATAGGGTTCTTGGTTCTCCGGGCCCGTCGGAAACCGAACCTGAAAGACACGTACCGGATGCTTGCCATTTCCGTTAAGACGTTGTTGAAAAAGCTGTACAAAGAATGGATTGCTTTCGATCGCATCAACTGCAACGCCAAGCGAGGCCAAGTAGAACGAGAGTCGACCAGAGCCTGAACCAATCTCCAACAGTCTTTCGTTCCCAGTTATATGTTGGCGCAGAATGCTCTGCCATTCCGTCGCGATTGGTATCCTAGCGAAGACACTCTCATAGATTTGTGGAAAAGAATCGATCTTGTAGATATCATCAAGTCGCATGAGTTTCGATCCTCCCGAGTTGCTTGTCTTCGAACGAAGATCCCACCATTTCCTGATATCAGGCACCAAGACGCCCAGCATAGTCGCAGTAGTGGTATATAGCGTCTCTGTTCTGTCTAACAACTCATTACCGAAGTGAAACTCATCGGGATAGGTTGTAGGAGTGTACCAGGAGCGCGGATTTGAATTCCGCCTTGATTGCTTAGTTCTGGTCCAGGATGTGGTTAAGGCCCCGACCCCAGTGGAAAGCGATATCAGAATCGCACACAAGGCGCGTCCCACGACTGGTATTTTGCTGGCGAGGGCGATCCATTCCTCCAGCAGAATTCCTCCTGACGTTACGATCAAAGCAACCAATAGGAACATTAGAAACTGGGGATATTTGATCGCGAAACCTCTGGCTTCAATAAGAGGATGATGGTGGTACTTCAGAAAGATGAAAACCCAGATAAGAGTAGAGAGGACTATTGTAAGGTAAAGCAGATTCACCAGTCGAAACAGACGAAACGCGCCTAAGCACGAAAGCAAGATTGTGAGACCAAACCAAAACGCCAATAAGTAATACCACTCAATGAGCGGTCTTACACCCACGGCGCTAATACCCGCGATAACCGCTATCCTGAGGGTTAACGGCAAGCGATGCCACGATGTTCTCATGCTTCGCAAATAGGATCGGCTACAACCAGAGGAATTTCAGTCGCTCCTGAGTACAACTGCTTCCGATGCGACGTGATCACGACTCCCTTGCCGACCGCTGCAAGAGAGCGCAGTATTCTTGCGATGTGGGCCTGCAGTGCGCGATCGAGATAGGCATCAGGTTCATCGGCGAAAAGCCATCTTATCTCCGGACGTACCAAAGCTGATATGGCGGCCAGAAACAAAGTAATGAAACGAGTCTGTCCTACGCTTGCGTCGGTAGCCTGGCGGTTATCCCACACTGCGCCGCTTTTCAATAGTGCTCGCGCATTATTCAGCAAGCCAGCATTTTGATTTCCAAGAATTCTGGTCAGGCTTTCCCACGGTGTAGTTGCTGTCAATAAACTGCTACAGTGCTGGGGAATAAAAACACATTCTCCTATGAAACGCCGACCATAGCTCAGTCTTCCCAAGCGGCCACGGTGCCGAAAGTCGTCAACCACAATAGCTCCTGTAGAAAGCCTAGCGATCTTTGGTAGCTTTCCAACCATTGCATTCAATAGCAGAGATTTTCCACAACCATTCTCTCCGGTCAGTACATAGACTTGTCCTGAGTTCATCACCGAAGATAGCCTAGCCAGGTCTCGCTCCTTCCCTCTTTTCTCTCTTAGCGTAAGCTTAACATCGTCGCAGACGATAGTAGACTTCGCGGTAAGAGATGCAGATTGGTCACACAACGCAGTCACAAATTCGGTTAATTGCACGTCGTCTTCATGGTTAAGTACTTGGATAGTCAAGCTGTCATGAATCGAAGTTTTCAATTCAGAGATAAGTGAAACATCTGAATCGGGCATACCAAGAATCAATCCACGAGGGCAATTGTCTTCCTTTCCTTCTCCGTATTGCTTGAGCAACCGCTGGACTTCATCTGAACGAGTCCCATCGAGCATTCCGAAAGGATCATCTACAATTAACCCTGGCCGATCTTGAGTCATGCCAGCCAAGAGATGCACAACTTGATCTTCTCCACCAGATAATCCCGACAGCGTTCGCTCATACAAACGACCGAAACGGAAACGATTCAACACCCTTCGCGTCTGCTCCCTAGCTTCCTTAATAGACATACCACCCAACACGAGCGGCGTCTCTAGCAAACTGGAAACGCGATTTGAAATGCTTGGACGGTCCACCGCCTGGGAAACGAGGCCAAATCTCGCTGCCCCGACGTGGCGGCTCGGGGTAATGAACTCAAGCTTCTTAGTAATTCCCTTCGATATTCTTCGCAACTCACGGGACTTACCCGCCCCATTCGGCGCTACTAGAATTGTACAAATCCCACCTACCAACCTTATTCGTCCTCCTCGCGCCTTCCTTCACGCAACCGAACTATGGCGGAATGTCGAGAGAGTCTCGTTTTGTAAATCCAATACCCTAGACTTGCGCCTATAGCTCCGAGAACTGTATACACCAAACTCAGCCGTACCAGATAAGGTCGCAGAGTATCAATTCCGGGAATGTTAAATCGAACCCATGCGAAGTATGTCATCGGAATGCTTAGGCCAAACGCAATCGCCGTAGCGATGATTCCAGTTACAGCGTTGCGTCCAATGATCAATAGCAATAATTCTATTGTCAGTCCCAGTCCTACACCGATGAAAATCTTATACCACCCAACCGGCCCAAAACTCGGCGTAACAGTCGACATTGTGAGCAGCAGGATAGCGAACAAAAGGGGCTGGCCTCGACGCGGCACGAGATAATACGCGATGAACATCAACGCACCGTCCAAGACGGCTGACACGAGGCCACCCATCAATGGAATTCCAATGAACGGAAGTATGAGGAGGCCCAACGTGGTTTCGATGAGAAAACTAGCGAGCGACATCATTGCTATCGCTACGGCATCTCCCAAATCAATCCATTTTCTTGCGGTCTTAACTTCGTCACTCATCGGTAATTGTCCTCTCTCGAGTTATTAAGTATTCAACTTCGTAGGTGCCGTCGTCCGCAATCACGTCTCCGCCCGTGGGTCGCATTTCCGCGGTCTTGACAGAATCCACGATTTTCTCGAGCATCTTTAACCGTGATCCCGGAGAAACTGAACACTTTGCCCTGGAGACGCCGCAGCTAGCAGCGGCTTCAAATAAGGAACTGAAGAGCGCACGGGCTGTGCGCAATGCTTCTGCCCGCGGCTGGAAGGCTATTCCCAGTTGCCATACGAAGATCTCCTCTGGATTCGCTGTATGAACTGCCAAAACATAACCGCGCAAGTTCCCTTCGTCGTCGACCTGAACCTTACAAAGTGGTTTCTGGGTTTGAGAGAGCATCCAAATCAAATAATTTGAGGGCACAGTGAATCCAACTGTCATTGTTGCAATGTCTCGGATACTACTTGCATCCTCCTGTAGGAGATCTCTGATTAACATCGCATTCCAACAAGGAAAAGACGTGAGAACCTCGGCGCTCCAATCTTCTTCCTCACCAGAAGCACCCTTCCCAAAAGCCCAGGCTAGCAAATGAACGGCTGTGGGATTGGCCCACATTACAATAATCGGAAATGTTTGACAATGGTTTTGCTACGGTGAAATAGGCCTTTTCCCAAATTAAATTTAGCTAAGTCGATAAGGAACAGTCTTTCGTTAACGTGGGCAGTCCAAGTACATCGTTTACGCTATCGTTGACCACAACGCCGCGCCAGACTACAATTCGCCCCAGCCGAATGATTGCCATGGCCAAAAGAACCAAACACCGCACGGCTTCCGCGTGCGCTATTTTCATCGCGCTAAGTTGTGCGATGGTCGCGCGCGCGCAGCAGCGTCCGCTAATCACCGAAGACGTCGATATCATTCCGCCCGGCTCGCTGCGGATCTCAGCGGGAGTTGATTTTGTGCAGAAGGCGCGGTTTCCGGTATCCGGCTTGACGGGCGATCTGACGCGCGCGGGCGTTATCAACGTGAGCATTGGACTCGCGCCCAACGTCGAAGTCCAGATTGAAGGCGTGGCGCAAAATGTTTTGAGCATCAACACTCGCGGCGCGAGCGCGATCCCATTGAGTCTCGGCGCCAAAGCGAACTCGACCAACGACATTGGCGACTTCATGCTCTGGACCAAGATCAAGCTGCGCAACGAAACGGCGCATTTGCCTTCGGTGGGATTTCGTTTTGGCGTGCAGTTGCCCAACTCGAACCAGGCGCGCGGAATCAGCTTGAATCAAACGAACGCCTATGGCCAGGTGCTGTTCGGCAAAAAGTTCGGCCAGGACGCGCGCGTCAATACGTTCGGGAATCTGGGAATCGGAATCCTGGCGGCGCCGACGGCCTTCTTTACTCAGAACGACGTTTTGACCTACGGCTTTGCCGGCATCGTGCGGCTCAACAGGCAATTCAGCCTCGCCGGTGAAGTGAACGGACGCACGAACACTCGGCCGGGTACCGGGCCTCTGGGAACTGAGTCGCAAGGCGAAGCGCGAATCGGGATGCAGGTGCGCGCGTCGGGATTGCGTTTCGATTTCGCGGGCATCAAAGGATTGACCAATTTTAGTGCGCACTCAGGAATCACCGTAGGCGTCACCTACGACTCTCCGTCCATCTTCAAGCCAGCCAAGTAAAAGAGAAACCCGACCGTGAGGGAGGGTGCGATATTTGCGGGCTCGCTCACGAGCATAGGTATGATTGCGGATATGGTCATAGATTGCACTAACCAGGTCCATGTCGTTTGCACCCTCCCTGACGATCGGGTTTCTGTCTCATGTTTGATTGGTTACATGTAATCACTCGCCGGTTGGGCTATTTCATCGTTCACTCGCCGCTTTATGTGGCCGGGCCGGCGATGATTCTGATTGGTGCGCTCGACTCGTCGCTGTTGTCTCTGCCGGAAGTGAACGACTATCTGGTGGTCGCGCGCTGCTTCACGCATCCGCGGGCGGTCTTCTTTTTTCCGCTGTTCGCGGCCATTGGATCGGTGATTGGCTGCCTTTTGCTCTACACGATTTTGCGGCGCGGCGGGCAGGCGGTTTTGCACCGGCGCTTTCGTGTCGAGCATGTCCAGCGGGTCGAGCGAGCCTACGCGCGCTTTGGAATTCTGGCGCTGGCGGTGCCGGCATTATTGCCGCCGCCGATGCCCTTCAAGATTTTTGTGGCGACCGCCGGAGCTTTGCAGTTTCCCCGCCGGCGCTTTCTGCTGACGATTCTGATCGCGCGGTCGCTGCGCTATTACACTGAAGGCACGCTGGCAGTTTTTTATGGCGAACGCGTGGTACGCTTTCTGAAAGACAACGGCATAATTATCATTAGCGTCGTCACCGGCATTTGTCTGATCGCTCTCGCTCTCTATCTTCTGTCGAGCAAAGGCAGAGCGGCCGTAAGGCTGGGTAAAGCGACTCAGTAAGGAAAGAATTTGAATTCACTTATTCATAGCATAACCGGCTGGCTCGGGAGATTTTCTGTTTACCTGCTTTCATTCGGACCCTTTGGGTTGCTGGCGATCGCATTTCTCGATTCAGTGCTGGTGCCGATACCCGGCGGCGTTGACGCGGTGCTGCTGGTGCTTTCGGCTTCGCGGCCGGCGTGGATGCTCATCTACGTCGCGGCCGCCACGATCGGATCGACGGCCGGCTGCGTAGGTCTCTATCGCATTTCGCGACGCGCGGGAAAGCGTGCCCTGGCGCGCTTCTCAGAGTCGAAGCAAAAACGCGTCAAGGATTTGATCGATCGATATGACGTGCTCTCGGTGCTGGTAGCATCGCTTTTGCCGCCGCCATTTCCGTTTAAGCTGTTCGTAGTTTCCGCCGGCGTGTTTCGGCTACCTCTGCTGCGCTTCACAATTGCGATTGCGGCGGGCCGCGCGTTTCGCTATTTGCTTTTGGCTTACCTGGCGGCGCATTACGGCGAACACGCAAGGGAATTGTTGGCGCGATACTATCCGGCCATCGGCATCGGCCTCGCGGTGCTGGTGATCCTGGTGTTCGTGGGGAAACGTCTGTTGCGATCGACAGTCGAGATCGAGCCGGTTTCAGATGTCGAGGGTTAGCTGCAGATCGAGTTCCGCGCCTGGCGTTTCCGCATCGGCGCGAAACGTGCGCGCTTCTGCCAGCGTGCGCACGCCGCCTGCTGCAAGTTGATCGAGTAAGCGCAGGAGGATGCGCGCGGTTGTCAGGGCGTCACCGGCCGCGCGATGGCGCTCGGGATTTTCAATTCCAAAGTGATCGGCGAGCGCATCAAGGTTGTAACCGTCCGAATTCGAAACGAGACGACGCGCGAGATTAACCGTGCAAAGCTCGTGGTTGCCCAGGCCGTAGCCGGGAAAGACGCGCGCGATTTCTCGATTCAGTAGCGGCAGATCGAAACTTGAATTGTGAGCTGCGAGTACGGCATCGCCGGCAAAATCCAGCCACGCGCCTACAATCTCGGTAAACTTCGGGGCCGCCGCGAGCATTTCATCAGAGATTCCGGTCATCGTGGCGATGAATCTTGGCAGGCGCGCCTCTGGATTTATCAGCGTCTGAAAGTCGCCGATGATCTGGCCGCCGCGAACACGATAGGCGCCGAGTTCGATGATTCGCGCCGTTTTCGTTCTCGTCACGATCGCTTCGACATCGAGCACGACGAAATCGATTTCATTCAGCGGGCGAAGTTCCGTGTCGTCGTCCACGATGGCCAGGTGCGCTGCCTCAATTCTGAAACGCGGATCGTGGCGAATCAGATCGGCGACCAACAGTGCGGACAGCTCTTCGCCGACGTGAGAGAGACGGAGAACAGCATCGGCTATCTCGGTGAAGGCCGCACGTCCGCCGCTTGCGCTAATGAGATCGAAAGTTTCCTGAACCAGCGTGGAGTCAGAAATAAGATTGGGCGGGACTACCATCGAAGTGCATTGTAATCGCTGAGTGAAGTTTTTGAAACGATGAACGCGAGCGAAGTAATCGAAAGGTTCAAAAGCGCCGGTGCGCTGCTCGAAGGCCACTTCATTTTGTCCAGCGGCCTTCACAGCCCGGTCTACTTGCAATGCGCGATCGCGCTGCAATCGACGGCGGTGGCGGCGGAGTTCGGCGCGGCAATCGCCGAACAATTTCGCGGCGAACGAATCGAAACCGTTGCTTCGCCGGCAATCGGCGGCATAGTGATTGGTTACGAGGTGGCGCGGCAACTTGGCGTGCGGTTTATTTGGACTGAACGCGAGGGTGGCCGGATGACTCTGCGCCGCGGCTTTGGCGTTAGCAAAGGCGAGCGTGTACTGGTCGTCGAAGATGTCATTACCACTGGAGGCTCGACGCGCGAAACGATCGAAGCCTTGCGCGACGCCGGAGCCGAGGTGGTTGCAGCCGCGTCGATCATCGATCGCTCCGGCGGCAAAGCGGATGCGGGAGTACCGCGCGTTTCGCTGGCGACACTGGACGTTCGCGCCGTCGATCCGTCCGATTGCGATTTGTGTAAGCGAGGCCATTCTGCAGTCAAGCCTGGAAGTCGCGCGATGAGAAAAGAGATTTGAAACGCAAAGGACGCAAAGACTTTCGCAAAGAACGCAAAGGAAATTTCCTTTGCGCCCTCTGCGATAAACTTTGCGACCTTTGCGTTTAATAGTTTGCCTCATCGACTCTCAAGCGAATCCAACACGAACGAGGCGCTATGAACTTCAAATTGCTCCTTCAATACGACGGCACGGACTTTCACGGTTGGCAGACACAGACTGAGTTGCGCACCGTGCAGGGCGAGCTGACGCGCGTACTTTCGTTACTGGACGGCCGCGAAGTCGTCGTTTCGGGCTCAGGCCGCACCGATGCCGGCGTGCACGCCGAAGGACAAGTGGCCAGCGTTGAGCTGCAACGCGAGATTGCTCCGCAAAAACTGCGCGCCGCGATCAATGGCAATCTGCCGGATGACGTGCGCGTGTTATTCGTAGACATTGCACCCGAAGATTTTCATGCGCGCTATTCCGCGCGCAGCAAGACCTACGTTTATCGCGTCGCTCACGGCCAGGTGATGTCGCCTTTCTGGTCGCGCTATGCGCTGGCTGACGCGCGCGCTCTCGATCTCGAACGCATGCGTTCGGGCGCTTCATTGTTTCTGGGAGAGCACGATTGGACGGCATTCTCTGCGGCGCAGTCGGATGCCGGGTCGCGCGTGCGCACGATCTCGTCACTTGAGATCGACGATGGATGGGACGCGCGCGGGCGTTGTCACCTGATCCGGATGACGGTGACGGCGGACGGATTCCTGCGCTACATGGTTCGTTCGATCGCCGGAACGCTGCTCGCCGCCGGTCGCGGTGAAATCGACGAAGCGACGATTGCCCGCGCCATCCGGGAAGGCGGACGCGAGTTGGTTGGCCCAACCGCTCCTGCCCTGGGGCTGACGCTCAAGAGCGTGAAGTACGATTGACAGTGTGTGCCGCAGGGGCAAGAATGAAAGGGCTCGTAAGAATAACGGTCTTAATTCGATTCTAAATAAACCGAAGTGCTCGCTGATTTCGCTGAAGTAGTTAGCCAAGGCACGCGCGACGATCTCCTGCTGTCATCAATTGCCTGGGATCGTCTGCCGCGGCATGTGGCGATCATCATGGACGGCAACGGCCGCTGGGCGGCGCAGCGCGGACAGTTGCGCGTCGCCGGACATCGCGCCGGAGTCGAGGCCGTGCGGGCCGCGGTCGATACCAGCGCGCGGCTGGGTCTCGGGGCGCTGACGCTGTACGCTTTCTCGACTGAGAACTGGAAGCGACCGCGTTATGAAATCGACGCGCTGATGCGCATGTTGCGAAAGTATCTGCGGATCGAACTTGATGAGATCGACCGCCAAAATATTCGTTTCCAGACCATCGGCCGGACCGCGGAGTTGCCACGCAGCGTCCAAACCGACATTGCCAGCGCCACTGCACGCACCGCGAAGAATACGGGCATGACTTTGAGCATCGCGCTCAACTATGGTGGCCGCGCAGAGATCGTAGATGCTTGCCGCGCGGCCATGAAGCGAATGATTTTGGCAGGAAGGTCGCCGGACGATCTGACTGAGGAAGAAATTGCTCGCGAGCTGTACACGCACAATTTGCCGGAGCTTGATTTACTGGTGCGCACCAGCGGCGAGTTGCGCATTTCGAATTTTCTTTTGTGGCAAGGCGCTTACGCCGAGATTCACGTAACCGAAACGCTTTGGCCCGACTTCCGCCGAGTGCATCTGCTCGAAGCGATCGTGGCTTACCAACAGAGAGGCCGGCGCTTCGGAGGACTGAAAGATAGCGAACCGCTCGCGGTCGCGAGTGGGTGAACGCGGGCAGAGACGTCGGCGAACCGCAGGCAAGGATGCCGGCGCTCCATTTGAACAACCTTTGAAACCCCAACCACCAAAGCAGAAACCGAAATCAAGATTCGCGGGCATTCCGCCGCCGATCGCCAGGGTGCTGACGGCTTTGGTCCTGCTTCCAATTCTGATCGCTTCGATCTTGATTGCCAAGCTCGCTTTGCTGTTTGTTTTGATCGCGGCGGTGGCCATGGTGATTGCGCTTTACGAGTTCTGGTTACTCGCCCGGCGTCAGCAGGTAAAGGCGGACGTAGCGGCCGGGTATCTGGGCGCGGCGGCGTTGTTGACGGTTTTCTATTTCGCCGAGCCGCGTAAAGGGCTCGACCTGGAAATGATGCAGGCGATCATTCTTGTGTTTACGATGGGCGCGCTGGCCGCGGCGATGTTGCGCGGCGCGCCGTTCGACAAAATGATCATGTCCGTGGGCGCAACGGTGCTGGGCGTGCTGTACGTCGTCTTGCTTGGCGGTCATTTGGTCGCCGTGCGCGTGGGGTTTGCGGCCCCGCTTTCCCGTCACTTGCTGGCGTTCTTTTTTCTGGTGATCATGAGCGCCGACTCCGCAGCTTACTATGGCGGTCGGATGTTTGGAAGTCACAAGCTCGCGCCCGGAATCAGCCCGGGCAAGACGTGGGAAGGCGCGATCGCCGGCATGATGATCAGCCTGCTGGCGGCGGCGCTGGCGCACGTCTGGTTTTTCCCGGAACTGCCGCTGAGGTTCGCGCTGCCCCTGGCGGCCGCGATGAATGTGCTGAGCGTGGTCGGTGACTTGACCGAGAGCGCATTGAAACGGAGCGCCGGTGCGAAAGACACCGCCAACATTCTTCCGGGACACGGCGGAGTGCTGGATCGTTTGGACAGCTTGCTGTTCAATGCGCCGGTCATCTACTATTTTGCGAGGTTATATTTCAAATGAGTACAAAGAAAATAATCTTGATCATCGCGGGAATCCTCGGCGTGCTGGCCCTGGTGGTGGCGCTGTTCGTCGGCGGGATCGTCTGGTTTGTGTTTCACACGATTGGGAGCAGCGAAGCCGCTGAAGCCTCTCGCACTTATCTTCGCCACAACGAAGTGTTGAAGCAGGACATCGGCGAGGTCAAAGATTTTGGTTCGTTTGTGACC
>Ga0209726_10000573_pt1 | contig 67587 bp, 62 predicted proteins | sample Subgrocontami54m_FD_187453 | JGI IMG/M metagenome (GOLD analysis project Ga0209726, IMG submission 187453) | Subsurface groundwater microbial communities from S. Glens Falls, New York, USA - GMW46 contaminated, 5.4 m (SPAdes) (version 3) | ecosystem: Environmental > Aquatic > Deep subsurface >...
CGGTCGAGCGGCTCGCGGCGTTTCAGCTCGCCGGCGAGGGCGTCGCCGCTCACCTGATTCGACGCGGGCTGGAGAGCGAAAACGTGCCGGCGTGGATCAAGGAGCCGTATCGCCGCATCATCGAAGACGAGGACGACCACGGCTCAGCGCCTGGTGCCCTGCTTGCGCGGCTGGCAGATACGCCCGAGAAACAGCGGCTGGTCCGGCGCGGCGTCGCGCTTGGAGTCTCGCTGCGCCGCCGCTATTTCGAGGCCCTGGACGCGATGGTCTTCTCAGGCGCTCGCTGGTGAGGTCGCCGCGGCGTGCTCCGCGAAGTGGGGCATGACCTCCTTCGCGACCCGCTCCATGGACTTCAACGTCTCGACGTGACCCAGCGCGCCAAAGTTGAAGTACATGATGACCTCGTCGATACCGCCCTCTTCGCACTGCTTCAGGATCTGGATGCAGTGCTCGGAGTCGCCCGTGACGATGCTGCGGTCGCCGAGGTCCTGCGGCTTCATCGAATGGATCTTCTCCACGATGTCCGCGAAATAGGCGATGTGCGGCGGGGCCTTGCTCCGATCGCCGGGGAATGCGGGCGCAATGCCCTGCAGATAGTAAAGGAGCCGCTCGCGGGCCTGGTCGGCCTCCAATTTATCGTGTGCAACTGACGTGAAGTAGCTGCACATCGCCTTCGGATTCGGATGGCCGGCCTCGCGCGCCATCTGCTTGCTCGCCTTCGCGGCATCCTGCACCGTGCCGAACACCATCGCGGCGGCGAAGGGCGCGAAGATCGTGTCGACGCGGAGCCGGGCGGCGAGCTCCACCGAGGCCTTTGAGAAGCAGGCGACGTAGACCTCAGGGTGTGGCTGCTGAACCGAGCGTGGCACGACCTCGAGCGGCTCCGGCGTCGAGTAATACTTGCCGTGGAACTCGAACGGCGAGCTGCGCCAGGCCGCCATGCAGTATTCCATCTGCTCGTCGAACAGCTCGCGGCTGTCCTGGAACGAGACGCCATATGCCTTGTACTCCCGCTCGTCGTAGCCGCGGCCCGCGGAGAAGATGGCACGTCCGTCACTCAACACATCCAGCAGGTTGAACTCCTCGACGGCGCGCAGCGGGTGCTGGACGGGCAACAGCACGGTGGCCGGGCCCAGGCGGATCTTCTTGGTGCGTGCGGCAACGTTGGCGAGAAAGACGCTGGATGATGGGAGGACGCCGAAGAGGCCGAGGTGATGCTCGGGCACCCAGGCGCTGCTGAAGCCCATCTGCTCCGCCTCGACGCACTGCTCCACCACTTCACGCAGGATCTCCTGCGGATCGCGGCGGCGGTCGCCGTAGGCAGGCGGGTTGTCGGTCAGCGTGAAGTAGCCGAGTTTCATCTCGTCCTCCTGGTGGCCGCGCCGGGCTCCGGCGCGCGATTGGGGAGTCTAGCACAGCCCGCCGGGCAGCGCGGACGCAGTTGACCGGCGGGCCGAAGATACCGTAAATCCATCCGGAAACCTGTGGTCGATCAGCAGAAGGGAGCACGCTTATGAAAACGAGGGAACGCCCATCCTGGCGGTTGGCGGCCGTGGTGGCCGCTATTGTGGTGACGGCGCTGACGTTCCGCGCCGCGCCGCTCAGCGCGCAGAATCAGTCCGATGAGGCCGCGCGCGTGCGGGAGCTGGCGGAGCGGGCACTCCTCCCGCAGTCGTATCCCAGCTCCGGCTATGGCTACGGGCCTACTGTTCCGCAGGAGGAGCCGTCCGTCGAGCTGCTCGTGGGACGGCTCCCAACCGATCCCGCGCTGGACCTGCCCATACCAGCCGGTGGGCGGCTGATCGGCACGGTCGTCCGGCGCGGAGGTAGCTACGGCTATTCAGGTATCGGCGGCACTGAGATCGTGATCGACGCGCCCGGCGCAGTAGCCGAGGTCGCAGGGTTCTACGAGCGTGCGCTTCAAGAACGAGGCTGGAGCTCGGGCAACGTCCGGATGGGTGGTGGCGGCGGTGGCTTTCGGCAGCCGATGACCACGCAGCAGACGTACCTCTGTCGCGACGAGGACAACGCGAGCCTGACGCTTCGGGTAGAGCCGCGATCCGGCCGCCCGAACCTGAGCGACGTTCGCATCACCATCGGCGGAAGCGCGCCGCCCTGCTACATTCCAGCGCCACCAGACATCGCCAGCATCGGACGACCCTACCCTTCATCGCCGTACGGATCATCGCCATACGGGAGCCTGCCCACGCTCTATCCGCCCGAGGGCGTGCAGCTCATTCCGGGAGTCTCCATGGGTGGAAGCAGCGGCGGTATTTCGGCTGAGGCGCGGGCGATCACCTCGATGAGCGCCGCCGAGCTCGAGAGCGGCTTCGGACGCCAGCTCGGGAGCGCAGGCTGGAGCCGGGTTGGGGGCGGTGTGGCCGGACCGATCGCGTGGAGCGCTTGGTCGATCTCTGACCAGCCCGAGTATCAGGGCCTCCTGATGGTGCGGGAAGGGCTGGGCGAGAACCAGCGGCTGCTGACGCTGCGGATGGACGCCGAGTCCATCGACTTGACCAGCCCGCAATACAGCAGCGGGTACTCCGGATATGGTGTGGCCTCCCCGGTATACGTCGGGCCAAGTCGGCCCGCGGGCCCCGCTTCCGGTCCGGGCGGCTTCGCCAACGGAGATGGCGACGAATAGACCTGCCGCCGGCTCGTTCAAACGCAACCGGAGCGTAATTTTCCACTCTCGCGGGAGGCAGCTTGATGAGGAAATCTGGCGCATGCTGGCGCGTGGCCCGGCTCATCGCGTTTGGAGTGGTGCTGGAAACGGCACTCATACCGGCAACGGCGGGCTTTACCCAGCCGAACGAGGATCCCGAGCGGGTCCGCGAGCTTGCCGAGCGCATCTTGGCGACGGGTTCCAGCGGGTTCGGCTGGGGCGTCGACCTCGTCAACAGCGGTCCCCGGCCCATCGCCCGGCTGCTTCCCGGCCGCCTCCCCGACGATCTTCCCCTGGCGGTGCCGGCGCCGCCCAGCGCCCAGATCGTGGGCAGCGTGGCGCGAACGATCGGTGGCGAGCTTGCGAGCGCCGAGATCCTTATCGACGCGCCCGGCACACCAGCCCAGCTACGACCGATCTACGAGACAGCCTTCTCCAACCAGGGATGGACCACGCCCGCGGGGTTCGCGACGGGCGGGTTCCAACAGTCCTCAAACGTCCTGCCGTACATGCGCTGCGCCGGCGATGAGTGGGGCGGCATGGCGATGCTGACCTTCGGCCAACTCGACGCCGGCCGGAGCGAGATTCGCCTGTACCTGTATCTCCCAGCGCTGGCACGCACGACCACCACCGTCGCCCCGTTTGGGTTCAACCCCTGCTCGACGGCCCCCGGCAGCGGAATCTCGGTCGGGACGCCATCCAATCGGCGCGATCTGCTACCCGCACTGATCGCACCCGCGGGATCGCGGCTGCAGACCACCGGCGGCGCGATGGGAAACGACTACGCTACGTCCGAGGCAATAGCCGAATCTGAGCTGACGGCGGGTGAGCTCGAGGCCTACTTCTCTGTTCAACTCGAGCGATTGGGATGGGAGAAGCTCGCCAGGGGAGACGCGGGAGCCGTAGCGTTCGGTCGCTGGGCGCTTCCGAACGAACCCGATTGGTTTGGACTCCTCGCCATCCTGGAAACGCCCAGCGAGAATCGCTACGCACTGACGGTACGGGTCGAAAGGACAGAGGCAGGCTCCGGGAATTCCGGCGAGTGGTCGGAAAGGACCCGGTTCATCCCCGTTCAGAACATCGTCATTCCCCGGACCGAGCTGATGAATCCGGGCCTTCCACCGCAACAGATGGCCCAGTGCCTCGCCAATAGCCCCGATCCAGCGTCCTGCATGGCTGAGAGTCCGCGATAGATCCGAACGGGCCGGCGCGTGGCGATTCCGCCGCTGCTCCGAACGACGGAGAGTAGCTCCCGGACGTTCAGCGAACCTCGAATCGGTCGCCGTCGAGCGGGACCGCGATCCGGTCGCCGAACGCCGCCATCGCGTCGTTGCGCAACCCTTCCAGGTCGTCCGGCGCCGTCGGCGTGAAGTGAATGAGCGCCAGCCGGTCGACGCCAGCGGCCGCCGCCACCTCGCCCGCCTGGCGCGCGGTGGAGTGGCCGAGACGATTCGCGAGCTCCTCCGCGCCGGCGCGGAAGGTCGACTCGTGGAGCAGCAGGTCCGCCTCACGAGCAAGCTCAGCGATCCCTTCGCAGGGCGACGTATCAGACGAGTAGACGAGCGAGCCGCCGGCCCTCGTATCGACGCGCAGGCCGATCGATGGGACGGCGTGCTGTCCCCGAGCCGCGCGTACCGTGAGCTTGTCGGTCTCCAGGAAGGGCACGTCGCCCACACCGATCTCATGGCGCTCGATCGGAAATCCGTCTGGCCAGCTCGCGGGGCGAAAAGCATCGACGAGGCGGTCCAGGAAGCGCCAGGTCTCCGTGATGGCGTAGACGGGCAACGGCGTGCGCCGACCCGTGAGCCAGAGGCTCTGCAGGAGCGATGGGTAGCCGTACGTATGGTCCAGATGCTCATGGGTGATAATGACCCGCGCCAGCCGCTCGGGATCGAGACCCGCCTCGACGAGGCGCTTCAACGGTGAGCCCGAAGCATCGACCAGGGTGAGCGTCTCGCCGTCGTCGAGCACCAACGACGTGTTATCGCGACCCGGCGCCGGCACCGCGGCGCCAGTCCCGAGGCAAATCACTGCCACCACGGAGCGACTCCTCAGATGGACGTTGCGCACCGCCGAACCAGCCCGGCGTCACGCCTCTTGTCATGGTACGAGACACCATCGCGCCAGAGCAGGATCGCGCAAGATGGGGTGCTCCATCTCAGAGTACGTCGGGCGCGGCGCCAGGCGATGTTTGGCCGAGGGGCATTCTGGCCACGGACGCCCCGTTGACCACCCCCCTCGGCGCTGCCGACCTGTTGCGCGATCTCCGGCCTCGTATCATCTTCTTCGACATGGGCGGCACGCTCGCCTACCCACACCCGTCGTTTCACGGGCTTATCGCGGCCGTTTGCCACCAACACGGCCTGGAGATCTCCGAAGCGGACGTGGCGCGCGCGGAGCCTGCGGTCTGGGAGCGCATAGCACAGCGGGAAGGCGGCGCGCGGGGCTTCACGATGCACCCCGACCGCTCCCGCGAGTTCTGGCTGTGGGTGTATCAAACATTCCTCGGCCTGGTCGGCTGCGAGGAGCCACGCGCGGTCCAGCTCTCCGAGCGGATTCTCGAGACCTTCGTGCGGTCCGAGAGTTACCGTTTGTATGACGACTCGATCCCGACCCTGGAGCGCGTGCGCAAGGCCGGCCTGAAGGTTGGCGTCATCTCCAACTGGGAGGAATGGCTCGAGCGTCTGATGGTTGACCTCGACATGCGCCACCACGTGGACGTCGCCGTTGTATCCGGGCTCGCCGGCGTTGAGAAACCGGACGCTGAGATCTTCCACCATGCGTTGAGCGCCGCTGGCGTCGCGCCCGAGGAGGCGATTCACGTGGGCGACAACATTCGTGACGACGTCGAGGGCGCGGAGGCCGTCGGGATTCGCGGGATCTTGATCGACCGCACTGGCGCGCGCGCCGCGTACTTCGGTCCCGCGCCAGACCGCCCACCGCCGATCGTGGTCAGGAGCCTGCTCGAGATTCCGGATTTGCTCGGGCTGCCCTGAGCCCGCGGACGGCCGCCTCCGTGGAACCGCCGATCGACGCCCCCGTTCCGCTCCCGCCGCGGGGCATAGCCTCGGCCGCGGCGTTGCTCGCGGTCGGCAACGGCAGCAGCCGCATCATGGGACTGGTACGGGAGCAGGTATTCGCGGCGCTGTTCGGCGCCACCGGCGCGATGAGCGCGTTCCGCACCGCCACCCGGCTCTCCACCGCCGTATACGACCTTCTGCTCTCCGGCGCGACGACCTCGGCACTGGTCCCCGTCTTCAGCGACTACGTCCAGGCTGGGCAGCTTCGCGAGCTGAGCCGCGTCGTCAGCACCTTCATCAACTTGACCCTCCTCGGGATCGGCGCAATCGTCGGGTTGCTTGTGGTCGCGGCGCCGCTGATCGTCCAGCTCCTCGGCGCGGACGCCGCCCACTTCGAGCTAGCGGTCGAGCTGACCCGGATCGCGCTGCCTTCCATCCTGCTGCTCGGGGTGTCAGGCGTCCTGACCGCGGTGCTCTACGCCAAGCGCTCGTTCACGCTTCCGGCTATCGCATCGACCGTCTACAACGCGGGCGTCGTCGCGACGGCGCTCGCGCTCGCACCCAGCCTTTCCATCACGGCCCTGGTACTGGGCCTTGGATGCGGGGCACTACTCCAGGTCCTGGTGCAGCTTCCGGCGCTACGCGGCCTGGGGTATCGACCGGTCGTGGACCTGGGCCATCCTGGGGTTCGGCTGATTCTGCGCCTCTACGCGCCCGTGTTCCTCGGGATGCTCGTGAGCTACGCGATCGTCGTGATCGACACCTTCCTCGCCTGGCAAACCGGCGTCGAGAGCATCGCGGCGATGGCGTTCGCGACGACGCTGGTGCAGTTTCCGATCGGGCTCGTCGGAGCGGCGGCGAGCCTGGCGATCCTCCCATCGCTGAGCCGGCTCGCCACGGCGGGCGACGAGGATGAATTCGTCGCAACGCTTCTGCGCGGCGTGAAGGCCGTCGTGCTGCTCATCGTTCCGTTGGGCGTCGTCCTCGTCGTCTTGCGGGAGCCAATCGTCGCGGTGCTGTTTCAGCGAATGGCATTCGACGCCGAGGCGACGCAGCGCACGGCGATTGCATTGCTGGCGTACGCGCCCCAGCTTCCGTTCGTCGTGGTCGATCAGCTCCTGATCGTGGCGTTCTACGCGCGCAAGCGCACCATCACGCCAGTGCTCGTCGGGGTCGCCGGGGCGGGTGTGTACGTCGCGATGGCGCTGGCAACCGTTGCGCCGCTCGGGATGGCTGGCCTGGCCCTGGCCAATGCCGTGCAAAACAGCGCCCACGCCGTCGTGCTCTACGCCCTGCTCGCCCGCGAGCACGCGGCGATGCGTCAGGCAGCCATCGCCGGGTTTCTGGCGCGCGTTGTCTTCAGCGGATTGGCATGCGCAGGGGTGCTTCTTGGAGGCGCGATGCTCCTGAGCGCGTCACTCAAGAGCGGGGGGCTGGTCATTCAGGTCGTTGCGGTGAGCGGGCTCGGACTCCTCGGGGTCGGAGCCTACACCCTCGCGCTGATCGCGTTGCAGGCACCCGAGCGCGTGGAGGTCGCCGCAATCCTGGGCCGCGTCATCCGGCGCTCCTCCTGACAGGAGGTCGCCGCCAAATGTGGATGGGGTTATGTCAAGGCTGACACCTGGTCTCGTGGGATCCGAGAGCACCGGAGCGGGCTGGCCGTACGTAGGGGTTGACCTCACCGGCGGTCGCCGGCCCTCCGATATCGCCGCGCTGGACGTGAGCGGGTCCCGCGTCACGTTCGCCCAGGCAACCACCGACGACGAGATCCTTGCCGTCCTCATCAATCTGGGCGCGAGGATCGCAGCGGTGGACTCGCCCATGGACCTCCCCCGGGGTCTCTGCTGCCTCGAGTCGACCTGCTCGTGCTCGCCCATCGACCCCCGGCCCGGCCGGAGCGCGGAGCGAGCGCTCGCGGCGCGCGGCATCCCCTGCTTCTGGACCACGAAGCGAACGATCATCAAAGGAATGGTCTACCGCGCGATTCGTCTGAAGGCGCAGCTCGCGGCGGCCGGCATTGAGGTCCTGGAGGTTTATCCGTACGCCGTGAAGCGAGTTCTGCTCGGGCGCACGCTTCCGAAGAAGAGCTCCGCGGCTGGGCTAGCGGCGCTGGTCGCAGGCGCGCGGCTCCAGCTTCCCACGTGCTGCTGGCCCGATCCATGGACGCCGGGCCACGATCAACTGGATGCGCTGTACTGCGCGATGACGGCCCGGCTCCACGGCGAGGGGCAGACGGAGGCGCTCGGCGATCCCGGCGAGGTGCCCATCATCGTCCCGGTCATGCCAGGGTAGCCGTGCATCGCCTACTCGCTCACTGTCGAAGGACGGCGGGGGGCAGTTTGGCCGGTTTGGACCATGGTTCGACAGAAATTGCCCAATTACGAGCGCGCACCCCTTTCTTTCTGCGATTGGCGACGTATACTGCCTTTCGTGGTTCTAAGCAGCCCGCCTCTGTGCTGACTGATTTGTGCCAACATTTTCTGACCCAAGGAGTCAGCGCATGTACACCGACAAGACCCTGACCTGTCGCGACTGCAGCCAGAACTTCGTGTTCACCACTGGTGAGCAGGAGTTCTTCGCCAGCCGAGGCTTCACCAACGAGCCGACGCGGTGCCCCGAGTGCCGGGCGCAGCGCAAGCAGAGTCAGAACGCGGGCGGTTACGGCGGGGGCTACTCGGGCGGATACGACCGGCCGCAGCGGGAGATGTTCCCGGCGGTGTGCGCCCAGTGCGGTAAGGACACCCAGGTGCCCTTCCAGCCCCGGACCGACCGGCCCGTGTACTGCTCGGACTGCTTCGCGGCTCAGCGGGGCGACAGCTATTCTGGTGGTGGCGGCCGCAACCGCTACTAGCCCACTCGGCGCGGCCGCGCGCGCCACAGCACGGTGAGTCAAGAAAAGCCTGGCCCCCCAGCGGGGCCAGGCTTTTTGAGGTCACAAGATGGTCCGAGCTATCAGGCTGGTGTCGACCCGAGATACCGGCAACATACGCCGATTGACATCACCGTCACAGACGAGCTAATAGCGATTGCGGTACCCCGTGTTCTGGGTCCGCTTGCGCTCGGCCCGACATTCGGGGCACCGGCTCGGCTCATTGGTAAAGCCGCGGCTCGCAAAGAACTCCTGCTCCCCCACGGTGAACATAAAGTTCTGATTGCAGTCGCGACAGATAAGGATTTTCTCGGTGTACACGCGCCGACTCCCCTAGCTCATTACCACGCCGCGTAGTGTAGCATGCGTGTAGTCCCCTAGATGACCTTCCCGCCAGTGGCTTTGCAGGCTGTTTGCGCATCTCGCGATGACGCGCGGCCAGCAGTTCGGAGGAGTTGTGGAGAGCTACCGCATCATCATCGATGGTGAGGTCGTGCCGGCCTCCGACCAGGTCTACCATCAGGTTGGAGAGCTGCCGTGGCGGCTCGCCGAGGGCGCGTCCCTACGCATCAACGATCGCAGCTACCGCGTGGACCAGGTAACCTGGCGCCAGGACACGAAGGAGCTCAGCCTCACCGTGACGCCGTTAGGGTGATAAGATACCCACCCCATGGTCGCGTCTAGCGCGCGCGGCGCGGTTGTGGCACCGCGTTCTATGGGAGCACCGCCTCGCCTGAGGTGAGCGGGGAGAAATCGGTCTGCGCGATGATCCACGACATCGCGTGGGTGAGCGATCCTCCAGGCGTGGGGCTCTGGCGCAACGGTACCGCGAAGAAGCGATACTGGCCCGTCGCCTCATTTGCCTCCACGGCCGCCCCGCGGATGACCCTGCCACCGACGGTCGCGCTGCCCTTGATGTGACAGAACGCCCATGCGGTGTCGCCACGCGGGAGGGGCGGAGCCCAAAACTTGAAGGGCGCGTCGCTCTTACCGTTACTCTTTTTCATGTTGCCTCGAACTCTCGGGCGCTGCAGCCAATAAACATGATAAGCAAAACATGTAAACTTATTCATGTTATCTCAGGGGCGGGGTGCGATGGTTGAACCCACGACGTTGGTCGAGGCGGTCGAGCTATTCCGCAAGTTGACCGCGAAAGGGGTGCCCGCTCCCGAGGCGGCCGTCACCCTATGCGAGGAACACCCGGCGATCGCCGAACCCTGGCGCGTCTGCACGAGCGTATATCGCCTGGCTGGTGCGCCGTACGGAGATGACCCAGACAGCATGGCGCGCTGGTTCACGGAGCGACGTGGCTAACGCGGGCCGGGCGTGAATTGTATATCATGATCGGTGCGGCATAGATATTTTGTAACCGCAACGGGAAACAGCGTCGCAGGTAGAGGGAGACCATGGACATCGCGGCTAGCCACCCCGTCCAAAACGAGCTCACTGACGACGCACTCCGCGATCTCGTCGTTGGGACGCTTGACCGCGAGCCAGATGCCGATTTCGAACGGGTCCATGCACACTTGCGGGCGATGGAAGGCCGAGCCCTCGCCGCCTCTGAGACGGAACGGTTGCGGGGGGTCTATCAGGCAGAGCTCGCCCATCCAACCGGCGCGCACCGTATCGGGGCGGTCGAGGCAGCCAAAATCGAAGCGGATCGACCCTTTGCCTTGCGCCGAACCGAGATAGTAGGCCTGGCCGCCGGCATCATCCCCCTCTTCTTTCACCTCCAGACCACGACCCCCCAAACGGTCGCGCGGGTCACTGGCGAGGTTACGAAGGGCGGTACGTACGACCTCGTGGCAATGGTCGGCGGCTTCATCGCCATCGCACTCGGAATCTCAGCGGCACGCCAGGCTGGGCATTCTTCGACCCAGCGGGTAAAACATTTTGCACTGTCTGCGATCATCCTCCTGCTCGGGCTGTATCAAGCCTTGCTCGGGCTGGGGCTCCTCCATAAGATTGGCTTGTACGGCGCCTGATCGGACCCGGCTGGACAGGATCTCAATAGAAAGCAGGTGACTCGTTGGAAGTAATAGCACGGCCTGGCGAGCCTTTCGATAGCCTCCTTCGCCGATTCAAGCAGGGAGTCGAGCGCGGCGGAATCCTGGGCGACTACAAGCGTCACCAGACATTCATGAGTCGCGGCGAGAAGGCTCGCGCGAAGGCCAAGCGAGCGGAGCGCAAGCGACGCACGCGCATGGCGCGACGACCCGCGCAATAGCGGCCGGCGTTCAGATCCGGCTGCTCAAGGGGTCGCACGAGAGACGCTCCAGTGAACTCCAGCGCAACGACGTCCGAAGAGCGAGCACCTGGGCCGTAGGCCATCGTTGATCGCTGCCTGGCAATGGCGAGAAAGGAACCAGCGTGTTATCGCAAAAGCTGATCACGGCAGTTGTCCGGGCTGATCCCGTACCGAGCGGGATCTACCAGCTCGAGTTGGCTCTTCGTGGCAGCGAACCGCGCATCTGGCGCCGAATTCTCGTCCCGGTGGAGTTTTCCCTCGGTCACCTCCATACCGTGCTCCAAATCGCGATGGGCTGGAATCGCGCCCACCTCTATGAGTTCGTCATCGGGCCTGCCCACTACGCGGACAAGCACAGCACGCATATGAAGCTGGGCAACGTCGCCGCGGCAGGCGTGTGCTTCACGTATCGCTATGACTTTGGCGATGACTGGGAGCACGACGTGACCGTCGAGCGGGTGCTTTCCGCCGAGGCTGGCGTGTTATACCCGGTCTGCGTGGCCGGGGATGGTGACTGTCCTCCGGAGGACTGCGGCGGCGTCGAGCGTTACGTCCGGCTTCTCGCTGGACCGACCCCTCCGACGAGCATCGAGCCTCGCGGAACGCAGGGACACGCTGTGGCGACCGAATCGGTTCCCTTTTGCCTCGAGGACGTCAATCAGGCCCTCTGGCGCTGGATCGCGGAGTCGAGGCCTCGCCGCTCGTCCTGAGCCCCGCTACGTCATCCCGATGCCCCAGCAATATTGGCTCTCTATGGTTTAGGTGTATACTGTTTATACCTAAACCATGGCGGCGATTCCGCCGCGGGAGCTTGCAATGCCAGCCATCACCGTCGACAACATCCTCACCCTCCCTCACGTTCCTGAGGTCGAAGCGGAGCACCGCACGGTTCGATCCGTGCGCTCCGTGACCACCGCGCCGGCTGGACTGGAAGGCGAGGGCTTTCCCGTACGCCGCGGCTTCGCCGGCGCATCCCTCGCCGACCTCGACCCATTTGTCCATTTCGACCAGATGGGTGCCGTCGAATACGCTCCCGGCGAGCCGAAAGGCACGTCATGGCACCCGCATCGTGGCTTCGAGACGGTGACGTACATGATCGACGGGATCATGGAGCACCAGGACTCCCACGGCGGCGGCGGTGTCATCACGAACGGCGACACCCAGTGGATGACGGCCGGCGGCGGCATCCTGCACATCGAGCGGCCCCCCGAGCGCCTCGTCGCGAGCGGCGGGCTCTTCCACGGCCTGCAGCTATGGGTCAATTTGCCGGCCCGCGACAAGATGATCGAGCCGCGCTATCAGGACATTCGCGGCCAGTCGGTCGCCCTGTTGCGCTCCCCGGACGGAGGCGCTCTGGTTCGCCTCATCGCGGGCGACATGGTCCAGCACCGCGGCCCGGGCAGCACGCATACCCCGATCACGATCGTTCATGCGACGGTCTCGCCCGGCGCGGAGGTTGACCTTCCCTGGCGTCCCGATTTCAACGGGCTCGTCTACGCGCTCAGCGGCGCCGGCTACGTCGGTGACCAGCGGCGTCCCATCCACGGTGGGCAGCTCGCCGTCCTTGGCGCCGGCAACGTGATCCGCATCGGCGCGGACGCCGCTCAAGAAAGCCACAGCCCGGCGCTCGACGTCTACATCATGGGCGGGCTCCCGATCAGGGAACCCGTGGCACACTACGGTCCCTTCGTCATGAACACCCGCGAGGAGCTCGTCAAGGCTTTCGAGGACTACGAGGCGGGCCGACTCGGCTCGATCCCGAGCAACGCCAGGTAACTGGGCTGCGGCCCCGCCCCGGGTGGGCGCGGCGAGCCACGAGCTCGCGTGTGACAATTCCGTACGAAGTTTTTTTCGTCCGATGGTGGACACTAAAGAGCAGCAGGGTCGGCGGCGTGACCGGCTTCAGGTCAGACCGTCCGCAAAGCGGGCCACGCTGGTCCCGCCGTCGGGCTCAGACCAGCGCCTGCTCGTTGAGGCCGCCATGCAACAGAACCAGGAATTCACCGACCGTGAGGTCCCGCTCGCCGAACCTGCCCAGCGCGCGATGGAGGTTAACGCGATATCGATTGCGACGCCCGATTCGCTCCGACTCGATGTAGCCGGCATCATGGAGGTCGGCGATGATCTTCCGCGTGGCGCGCTCGGTGATTCCGACAGCCTGCGCAATCTCGAGGCCGGTGCTTTCTGGCCGTCGGCTGATAACGGTCAGGACCAGAGCGTGATTGGTGAGAAAGCTCCACGATGCCAAAGCCGCCCGACCTCCCAGGAAGGTGTGCAGCGTCAGCTCCAACTGCTGACGGCGGAACGGGATCGCGTGTTTCCCTGCGCGCCGATGCGCGTATCGTGTATCATGAACAGAATATCATGGTTCGGAGTGCATAGTTCCCGGGGCCGTGGTTCACCCCGGGCGAGCGGTCAGCGATCAGTATAGGCATCAAGCCGTAAGGAGTGTCACATTGGCTGAAGGTACGATCAAGAAACTGGTAAGCGAGCGCGGATTCGGCTTCATCCTCCCAGAGGGTTCGGCCGAAACCGGAAACGATCTCTTCTTTCATCGCTCGGACGTCCAGGGCGCGGGCTACGAGTCCCTCCGCGAGGGTCAGAAGGTGACCTACGACCTGGGGCGCGACGAACGCCGGGGCACGCCGAAAGCAGCAAACGTGCAATCAGCCTGATTGCACGGGACAGAAAGGCAACCTGATGGGTGACAAGGGCAAGGGCAAGGACTCCGGGAAGGGAACCACCAAAAAGGCCAAGGCGTCGAAGGAAGGCCTTCGTCCCCATGAAGTCCGCCAGCGCGAGGCGGTCACGAAATCAGCATAGGAACTGCCCCCCTCTCGGAGTCGGTCTGAGAGAAATCGAAAGGACGCAACCATGAGGATCCATCAGCCATCACTGCGGAAGCTGGCGCAGCCAGCGCTCGCTCTGCTCCTTGGATTGGGCCTGACCGGCGCGGTCGCCGCTACCCCAGCCAGCGCGCAGTGCGGCTCGACATACTATTCCGGCTATACATCCGGCTGCAGTAACTACGGATACTCCGGCTACCCGTCTTACACGGGGTCGGGCTATTCCAGCTACGGGTATCCCTCCAGCTCCTCGTACTCGTCGTACTACCCGTCGTACTACGGCAGTAGCGCGTATAGCGGCTACGGCACGGGCTACGGCAGCATGTACGGCACGTCCCCCTACAGCTCGACGTACGGCTATGGGACAGGCTCATCCTACGGCTACCCGTCCTACGGCACCTCGACCTACGGCAGCTCCTCGTATGGCTACCCGTACTACGGTAGCTCCTACGGCAGCAGCTCCTACAGCCCGTATAGCTCCTACTACGGCTCCTCGTATGGCTCACCGTCGTACTACGGCTCCTCATACGGTTCGCCGTCCTACTACGGCTCGTCCTCCTACGGCTCTCCGTCTTACTACGGCACGGGCTACGGCACCACGGGCTACGGCACCACGGGTTACGGCTACGGCGCCGGGTACGGCGGCACCGGCTACGGTGGCTACGGTACGGGCTACGGCAGCTCGGGCTACTACGGCGGCTACGGCTACGGCTACTAGAGTCCCCGCGGCTCGCTAGAATCCGGATTACCGGAGCCTGGCAGAGTCGCGATCACCAAAGTAAAGCGTGGAACCGGTGCTTTGCCCCGGCTCCACGCTTTACTTGTGTCTACCGCGAGATTCGTTCCTAGTTGCCCCCGGGCGGGATCTCTCCCAGGCGCCGGCGCTCGTAACGCCAGGACGATGGCTCCCCAGCGCGGCTCGTGTGGCCGCCCTGAAAGCGTCCCGCCGCTCGCCGCTCAGCCATCTCCTTGCGGTCCTGCTCGGGAATGCCCTGCGGCTGGCCGATCGCATATGCCAGGTAATTGACCCGGGCCAGCTCATAGAGCGTCAGGCACGTCTGCGTCACGTCCTCCACGCTCCTCCCCGCGGCGGTGATGCCATGGCCGAACAGCATGCACACCCGATGGTCACCCATCGTGTTCATGAAATCCTCGCCGAGCTCGTCGTTCGTGATGGTGAGGCTCCTCGGGTAGAGCGGCACGCCCTCCGCGAGGAGCTGCTGGGACGCGTTGCCGTCGTAGGCGCCCAGAATCGGGACGAGCGGCTTCCCCGTGCTGGCGAGGATCACGATCCAGTCCGGGTGGGCGTGGATCACGCTCTGGACCTCGGAACGATGCCGGTAGACGGCCAGGTGCATCGCCGTTTCCTGCGGTGCGGCGAGACCGGCGGCCCCTTCGACGATCTTCCCGTTCATATCGATCGTGATGATGTCCCGCACGGTGGCCCACTCGAGCGCCTCTTCGTCCGGGCCTTTGGCCTTGATGAGCACGTATTCGGTACCGGGAAGCCGCACGCTGACGTGACCCAGCGTGCCGCGCGTCACGCCGCGGTCGCCAATGATCCGACACGAGAGCGCGACCTTCTCCTTGAGCTCTTTCTCCGTCTGCGTGAGGGGCAGCGTGGTGGCCATGGAACCCTCCTTGAGTTCAACGTCGCCGATTGGCTGTCGGAAGCAGCAATGTCCTGCATTCCTGGATTGGACCCAACAGCCAGACGCGGCGCGAGGTCTAGCGGCTCCTAGCGATAGCTGTTGTACCCGCTATAACCGGACCCACTGGCCGTGTAGCCGAACTGCGAGTACGGATACGTGGGGCCAAACATGCTGTTCGAGCTCCCGCTGTACTGGCTGTACGGATAGCTCGAGGACGTGCTCGTGCCGTAGTACGAGCTCGTCGGATAGGTGCTGCTGTACGTGTTGCCATAGGTCGGGGTGCTGTAGCTCATGTTCGAGTAACTCGTATACGGGTACGTGGAGCTGTTGTAGCCGCTGTTGTAGTACGACGAATTGTACGGATAGCTGGACGACGAGCTGCCATACGTTGAGGCATACGGCGAGGTGTACGCGCTGCTGTAGTACGAAGAGTTGTACGGGCTGGTATACGACGACGTGCCGTACGGGCTCGTGTACGACGACGTGTAGGGGTAGCTGTACGACGAGCTGCCATACGTCGAGCTATACGGCGATGTGTACGCGCTGCTGTAATACGACGAGTTATACGGGCTTGTATAAGACGAGGAGTAGTACGGACTCGTGTACGACGACGAGCTGTAGGGGCTCGTGTACGACGACGAATAGTACGGATTGCTGTACGTGCTGCCGTAGGTCGAGCTTCCGTAGCCGCTATAGGTCGAGCCATACGACGGGTACATCGAGCTGTTGTAGGTGCTCGTGTTGTACGGGTAGCTGTAGCTCGTCGAGTAATTCGATCCCGTGCCATACGGATTCGTGGAGTAGGACGAGCCCGCGTAGCCGGGGTACGAATATCCGGTCGACGAATATCCCGTAGCCGAGTATGGGGAGCTCGTGTAACTCGTCGAGCCGTACGACGGATACCCGTAACTGCCGTAGCCGCTGTAATTGCTGTAGCTCCCGCAGCCGCTGTACGAGCTACCCGAGTAACACTGGGCGCTGGCGGTCGGTGGGCCAGCTAATGCGCCCGAGCCGAGCAACAACGCTCCTGCAAGCGCACCGTAGGTACGCTTTGGTAGCGATGGAAGCCGAACCTTCACAATGAGCTCCTCCACGTCTGTTCGCGATAGTGACCATGGATGCATAGAGTTTCCAAGCTTCCTGCCAAATAGTCCTGCGATACGCACAAAACCCACAGACGTGCCGCCGGTGCGTGTCAGATAGCATGGTTTCTCAACTGGAACCCATCATACCTGAGGCAAGTAGCGCAAACTCTCACAAACGAGTCTCTATCTGCGTCCGAGCGAGCGGCCAGATGGCCAAGAGACAGAAAAAGGCCAGGGAGTCAGAGGCGATTCCCCCGGGCTCCCTGGCCGGTCGGTCTATGGCGGTGTTGCGCTGCCGCCAGGTTCGGCTAAGCGGCGCGCTCGCGGGTGGGGCCTAGTAGCCGTACCCATAGCCGTAGGAGTATGGCGAGTACCCGTAGCCGCCGTAGCCGTAGGAGTACGGTGAGTACCCGTAGCCGCTGTAGCCGTAGGAGTACGGCGAGAACCCGTAGCTGCCGTAGCCATAGCCCATGGAGTACGGAGAGTACCCGTAGCTCCCGTAACCGTAGCCCGAGTACGGGTAGCTGCTATACGCGTTGCTGTAGAGCGAGTTGCTGTAGATGCCGCCGTAATAGGAGCTGTACGGATCCGTGCCGTAGCCCGCGCCGTAATAGCCCGAATACGGCGTGCCGTAGCCGTACCCATAGCCACCGTACATCCCGTACGGGTAGCCGTAGCCTGCACAGCTCCCCGTCCCGTAGTAGTAGGTGAACGCGCACTGCGCGCTCGCGTCCGGCGTTCCGGCGAAGCTGCTCAGCCCCAGCAGGAGGGCCCCAGCCAAGACCGAAAGCGCAACTCTGGGAAAAGCGCGAACGACAAGGTTCATGACCAAACCTCCTTCCTAGTTTCAGTCTTACCAGTCGGCACTATGCGACTGCAACGCTCTCTTGGCGGAGATGGCGTTACGGGGTGTCCCCGAAGTCACAGAACGTCGGCAGTCCGATACGTAGACTGACCCATGTAGCACGCGTGGAGGCAAGAGCTCGTTCCCGGGGCGTTACGATCGCGGGGAAAACGCGTCGCGGCCCGCCCGCGTGCTGCCAAGGGTCGTTCCCAGGATCCAGCGGCCAAGCGCCTCGATCATGGGCGTTCCACCCGTCGTGCCCCAGGAGAGGAGTGTTGGGGGCCCCTCGACCTGATCTGGCCATGGCGCCGTAGCCATGATCCAGAGCTCGTGCTCCCCTTCGGCCAGGCCCACCGAGTTGTACGAGAAGGCGCCGTCGTCATTCGCGACGACGCTCCCAAGGTACTGGCCGCGATCGGAAAGGTGAACCCGAGCGCCCGGCAGCGTCTGGCCCGCGAGGCCGGTGCCGGTCGGCGCTGGCACCAGGGAGACACGCGGGGCATTGGGGATCAGCCAGAACGGCTGCGACCAGGCGGTGCGCCCGTCTGCCATCACGGCCTCAACGCGCACCCAACGTTCCTTTCCGACCGGGCGGTAGGCGCCCCAGGCCGCGGGCGCCTCGAGCAAGAGGTTGCCGTCCTGGTCGAAGAACCGAATCACGGAGGCGTCCGCACTGGACGCTGTAATCGCGCCGTTCATCACGCCGAGCGCTCCGAAGCTGGGCCCGTTGCTCGAGTAGAACGAGCCTGAACGCATTGCATCCTTGATCGCTTCCGGGGTGAGCTGCGCGCTCTTCACCATGACCCATCCGCGGTCCATCTGATCCGGCTGGTGGGCGTCGTCGACGGCGACGGCCCAGACGCGATTCGGCCAGCCCTTCGAGTTCAGGGCAGCCTGCCAGAGCCCAATGTTTGCGCTGGCCCCGCGCTGCGGGTCTGACGTCACCCCGTTGTAGATCTCGACCGCGCCATAGCCGTGCAGCCGCGTGAAGTCGGTACCGGACCACCCGATCCGCCAGCCAGGGTGAGCGAGAACGGCCATGCCGCTGGCAGCGACGATACCGTCGATACGATCCTGCGGCGGAAGCGATGGCGAGATCGTGCGGGTTGCGAAGAGTCCCGTGATATGCCCGGAATCCGCTGTGCTCTCGTAGCCGGGAATCGCAAGAAAGGACTCATCATTGACCTCACGCGGATAGGAGATCACGTCGTGATCGGTCATCACGATGAACTGGTAGCCGCGTGCCTTATACGCCAGCGCGAATTGGGCTGGCGACAACGAGTTCCACGCATCAAACGACGCGGTGGAGTGCATGTGCATCTGGCCTTTACGGAAGGAGCCCGGCACCGCGTACGGGTTGTCGACAATGTACGTGCTGCTCCACACGTCCTCGACATCCACGATCGCACTCTGCTCGACGACCGGCTGCTCCTCCACACCGTAGGCACGAACCCGGATCCGGTGGTAGCCGGGCGTCGGATCGCTCCAGAGGTGGCGCCAGCGCGTCGGATCTTCAGCCACGCGCTGCGCCCCGTACCAGCGGTCTTCGCTATCGATCGCGACTTCGACGCGGTCGACCACGCCGTCGACGCGGTCGACCGCCTTCGCTTCGATGAACGTCAGGTTGCCGTCGGCCACAGGCGTGATCGCGGATGGGCGCACGATCTCGATCTGCGAGCTGGTCGGGACGCCACTATCTCCCAGGCTGGCGAAGGCGCGCTCGCCGGCGACCAGAAAGTCGCCCAGGAACGGCAAGCCAATGACCAGAATCAGGAGCAGCCCGAGCGTTGGATGGCGCACGGGTGGGGAGATTCGGCGTGCACCACGCCGTCGTGGGGTCTGAGTTGGGTCCGCCAAAGCCAGCGATCCTCCGCGGGGTCACCCGGCACCACGGCCAGGTCAACAGTTATCTTAAGAAGAATCTAAGAGTGCAGCGCGTGCAGTCTAGCAAATACGACGATAAAAGATAAGCGACCGGTTGTCACGAGATATGATCGATTCGTAACCGGTCCTTCATTCAACACGTACCGGGCGCTGATGTCCATGCGTCCGAGGACCTCCGACGCCTGAACGTGACCGGTTTCACGCTCAGGACCAGGGTGTTCGGACCCACATGCTACGATTGTCAGGGCGTGGCTCGGCCAGCTCATCGATTCGCTCCGAAGCTCCAGAGGATCAACGCGGCATGCGCGCACGCCTTTTACCGCCAGTAAACCGGCCTCCCCTGGATGGCTAGAGCCGCGGATTCCTCCATTGTCGTTCGCCCCCTCACCGCGAGTGACGTAGCCACGTTCGTCGGACTCGTCGCGGCACTTGCGCACTACGAGGCGCTCGAGCCGCCGGATCCCGGTGCCCGCGACCGCCTGGTGAAAGATGCCCTCACAGATCCACCTCGTTTCACGACGCTACTCGCCGAGCTTGCCGGTCGAGTCGTCGGGTACGCCATTTTCTTCGAGGCGTACTCCACGTTTCTGGCTCAGCCAACCCTCTACCTCGAGGACCTCTTCGTCCTACCGGACGCGCGCGGTCGCGGCATCGGCAGCGCCCTGTTCAAGACCTGCGCGGCTGAGGCGCGCCGCCGGGGGTGTGGGCGCATGGAGTGGCAGGTGCTAGCGTGGAATGACCTGGCGATCGGCTTTTACGAATCCCTCGGGGCCGCGCCGCTGCACGCGGATTGGCGCTGCTACCGCCTTACGGCCCCGCAGCTCGAGCAGCTCGCCTGAAACCCACCCCTATGCGCGGGCCGGCTCCTGGCGCGGCGCCTGCACGGCGCCGAGGCGCTCCTCCCGGAGGTCGGGACGCGCCGCCGTGATCACGAGGACTACGGCAGCGCAGGCGAATGCCCCGATCGTCAGGGCCATTGGGGCGCCAAAGATGGCCGAGGTCCCGCCGCTGAGCGTTTGACCGAGCGATGGCATGCCATTGACCAGCATGTACTGGAACGCCGAGACGCGACCGCGCACCTCATCCGGCGTAAGCAACGCAATGATGCCATTGCGCGGGGTGGACTGCAGCGAGTCGCAGAAGCCAAGTGCAACCGAGGCTGCCATGGAGAGCGGGAACCACGGGGAGAGGGCGAAGACGACGAGCGACGCACAGTACGCCAGGATGCCTCCAATGACGGCCAGCCCCTTGTACCGAAAGTCGCCGAACGCCATCACGCCCGCCGCACCTAGGAGGCTGCCCACCCCAGGCGCCGCGAGGAGCAGCCCAACCCCTTCGTGGCCAACTCCCAGCGCCTCAGCGAAGATCGGCGTCAGGGCTCGATACGTTCCGAAGAGCATGGCGGCGGCGTCCATGGCGAGCAGCGCGAGGATGAGGGACCGCTGCCGCATGAACGCGAGGCCCACGCCGATACTGCGCAGCGCCGGCTCCCGGGTGCGTCCGGCGATGGGCCCGACCCGCATGACGGCGAGCGAGGAAAGGGTAATGAGCTGGGCAAAGCCCGTGCCCAGATACGCCGAGGGCAGGCCGAACGTTGCGATGAGCACCCCCGCGATCGATGGCCCGACGATGTTGGCCGTTTGCCACACCGTGGAGTTGAGCGCGATGGCGTTCAGCAGATGGTGGCGAGGCACGAGGTTCGGGACCATCGCCTGCCGCGCGGGCGAGCTGAGGGCGGCAAGCGACCCCGTGAGCACCATCAGCGCATAAATGTGCCAGACGTCGATCTGCCCAGTGGCCGTGAGCCCACCAAGGAGCAGCGCGCCAAGGCCATTCACGGCCTGGGTGACCATGATCAGCTTGCGCCGATCAACCCGGTCCGCGATGACGCCGCCCATCAACGAGAAGGCGAACGTCGGGATGCCGCGCGCCAGGCCAGTCAGGCCCAGATGCACCGCGGAATGCGTCATGTCATAGATCTGGATGATGTTCGCGGTGGCTTGAAGCTGGCTGCCAATCGCCGCGGCGAGGAGCGCAAAGTAGAAAAGACGGTAGTCCCGATGCTGGAGCGCGACACCCGCGCGCCGCAGACTGGGCTTCTCGCCTCGCTCCTGCACCTAGCGGACGTCCCCCGCCGTGCTGCCCGCCCCAACGGGAATCAATGCGCCCCGCGCCCCCTCGTCGAACGGCACATCGCGGTCCAGCAGCAGCGCCGCGGAGCGGATCCGGTACGCCTCCGGCAGGTGCGGCTCGCGTGGTTCGATACCGCGCATCAGATCTTTGACCTCCGCGACGAGGCGCCGCCGCATGTGGACGATCGCCGTGTCGCTGCTGCCGAGTCGCTCACGGCTCCGGTCGGCGATCGGGCCACGCTGGTCCTCCTGGACCGCGAGGTCCTGCTCTCGGATGCCGCGGATCCCGGTGAAGGAGCCCGTGCGCTGCTCCTCGCGGTCGATAAGGTAGTCGTTCGCCATGTTCCGGGTAGGCAAATAGGTCGTCGGATCGACCTCCGCGTAGATCCCAGTCCACGACTCGATCCGGGCCACGTCCTCGTCGGTCAATGACCGATCGGGCCGCCAGGTCGCCGTGTAGCCCCAGGTGTGCTCGTCGTCGATCGGTACCGCGGCGGTGAAGCTGATCGGCGAGCCTGGCTCACTCGGAATCAACGTGTACATGGGCATCAGGAACTGGGTAATGCGCCAATAGTATTGCCGCTCGTCCCAATCGCGCCGGGCGCCAATGATGAGACCATAATCGGTGTCCTTGACGTGGAAGGTCGGCGCGCCATCCCGGGCCTGGTTCAAGAGTCGCTGCCCCGAAACCGTTGCGCCGGCGTCCGGCGTGAACCGCTTGTGCAGGAAGGAGACGTGCGAGGAGTCGACCTCGCCCTCGACGTTCTGGAGGTAATTCGACGCCTGGAACCGCTTGTGAACGTAGCGCTGGTTCTCGGGTACGAGCGTCCACTCGAATTCCGGCATGGGTGGCTCGAGCGCGGCGGGGCCCAGGTACGCCCAGATGATGCCGCCCGCCTCCCGTGTCGGATAGGCGGTGAGCTTGACCCGCTCGTGGAAACGGTTGCCGACCGGCTCGCTCGGCATGTCGACGCACTGGCCGGTGACGTCGTATTTCCAGCCGTGATACACGCAGCGGAGTCCGCCCGCTTCGTTGCGGCCCCAGAAGAGGTTCGCGGCGCGGTGGCCGCAATACGCGTCGATCAGACCGACGCGGCCTGCGCTATCCCGGAAGGCGACGAGCTTCTCACCGAGAATCTGCACCCGGACCGGCGGGCTATCCGGCGCCGGAACCTCTTCCGCAAGCAGCGCCGGCAGCCAATGCCGGCGAAACAGCTCGCCCATCGGCGTCCCGGGGCCGACGCGGGTAATGAGCGCGTTCTCTTCGTGGCTCAGCATCTGAGACCGCCGGCTACAGGTATCCCTGCTGTTTCCAGAAGCGCTCGGCCGCCGGATGCAGCGGGATCATCATCGGCCCCTCCTTCGTATCCTGGCACATCAGGTCCAGCCGCATCGGGCCCGTGCCATACCACGGAATGCGATCCTTGCGGTTCTCCAGGGCCTGGCAGAACTGCTCGACGATGCGGTCGTCCAGGTCTTCCTTGCAGAAGACTGGCCAGCCGCTGAAGTCCACGGTCCAGACATCCTCCGGCAGGCCGGGGAACTCCTCGCGCGTGATCGCCACGCGGCGCATCCCCATCGCCTCGAGCTCCTGCAGCTTCTGCTCCTCGATCGGGAGGAACTTCATGCCGAGCTTGATGGCCCGCGTGGCCCACATCGGCATCGCCTCGTCGATGATGGCATTGATCTCGCCCCGCTCCGCCGCCCCCATGCGGTTCGGTCCGTCTGGGAACTCCGGGTCGTAGCGGACCTCACCGTCCCACGACTCGATGTCGTGAAAGCTGATGCCATGCACCGCGAGGACCTGTTCGGTAATGGTGTGCACGGAATGGTCCCGCTGGCCACGCAAGGACAGCTTCAGCGGGTACTTCTTCTCCTTGATCTCGGTGATCGAGTTGATCCCGGTCTCTTTGCACACGCCGAAGCCGAGTTGATCGAACTGCGGGATCACCATGATGGCGCGCAGCGGAATCGGCTTCGTGTACGGCCCCTTGCCGCGCAACGCCATGGCGAGCACATTGCCCGGGTTACAGATCGCGATATCCGCCTCGCCGCTGACAATCGCGTCGACGGCGTTCGGGGCGTCGCTCGCGAAGAAGTTGAGGCGCCAGGACTCGTTGCCCTGGGGCCGAAGGTGGATGGTGACCTGCTTGTCCGGCCACTCATCGGCGGCGACGAGCTCCGATGCCACCTCGAGCATCAGGCGAGAACGCATGATCACGGGCCCGCGGATCTGCTTCGGAATGGACAGCATCGGAATCTCTCCTATCTTTCAATAACCGCCGCCCTAACCGCCGCCCTCTGAGGGAAGAGACGTGGGCCCAATTCAATTGTCATCTTGAGCGTAGCGAAGGATCCGTCTTCTCGACGTCGTGGCTATGGATCCTTCGCCTGCGGGTTCAGGATGACAATTGGCTCCTACGCCCCACGCCTTCCCTGACAAGGGAGGACGTGGTCGACCTAGCGCCCCGCTGGAACCGCGTCCTTGACGGACAGCAACTCCTGAGCCGTCGAGGTCATGTGGGGCCAATGCGCGTGCCAGTCGCGACCGTCGATCACGTCATAGGTGGACTCGGTATGGTCCATCACGTTCAGCTCCGGGTCGGTGACCAAGTGCGGCGCCTCGCCGGTGTCCTGGAACTCCTTGACCTTATCCAGCATGTGGCGCCGCACGGTGATCACCGCCTTGTCGCTGAGGCCCAGGTGCTCCTGGCTGCGGTCGAACAGCGCACCCATCGACTCGGTCGCCATCGAGTCGTGCGAAAGGAAGTCGACCATACCCGTGAAGTTCTTCGTCCGCTGCATCTCGCGGTCCTGCAGGTAATGATTCGCAGCGTTGGGGATGCGGCGGAAATTCGGGCCGATCACCTGGCGGCGGTGGACGTCCTTGTCCGTCACCGTCCGCGCGCGCTTGAACCCGAAATCGAATCGCCAGCTATGCGTGTCGTCGACCGGAATGTAGGTGTGCACCTCGTACCCATCGAGCCGGCCGCTCGCGTCCTTGGTGCCGACCGGCACCGCCACCGCGCAGGGGAAGAGGTACGTGGACACGCGAACGTACGTCTGGTCCTCGCCCGCGTCGCGGAGCGCGATCAAGCGGAGGCCGAAGTCGGTCTCCTCGGTCTCGTAGGCCGGGGCGCCATCCGTCTGGTAGAGCCGTTGATCGGTCTCGCTCGTGAAGGCCCGGTGGAGCCAGGAAAGGTGCGATGAGTCGCACTCGCCCTCCAGTCCCTGCATGTAATTGCATTCCTGGTAGGCCTTGGTCACATAACAGTGGTCGGCCGCGACCTGCGCCCACTCGTAGTTGGGGAACAGGGGGATCTTCCCTTGCGGGCCCATGTAGGCGAAGATGATGCCGTTGACTTCTTTGGTTGGATACGCAGTGGTCTTCATGCGGTCCTTGAAGGTGCTTCCGGCGGGTTCGGCCGGCGTGTCGAGGACGTTGCCTTCGACGTCGTACTTCCAGCCGTGGTAGACACAGCGCAGGCCACATTCTTCGTTGCGCCCGTAAAAGAGAGAGGTGCCGCGGTGGTGGCAATGCTCGGCGAGCAGTCCGATGCGGCCGTTCGTGTCCCGGAAGGCCACCAGCTCCTCGCCCAGCAGCTTCACCTGCGCCGGCGGGCAGTCCGGCGTCGGGATCTCGTCAGACATCAGGGCCGGGATCCAGTAGCGGCGAATGAGATCGCCCATCGGCGTCCCGGCACTGGTCCTGGTTACCAGCTCGTTCTGTTCCTTTGTGAGCATGCGGTTTCCTCCGTGTGTCCGCTTACGCAGCCCGGTGCTGGTCTGAACCCACGATGAACCACGGATGTCCCTCGACGTGGAGCTTCGCTGTCAGACCCGGTGCGCCTAGATTACTGCGGCCAGAAACCCCGTGCAAGGGTGGAAGGGGCCGGTGGCGGGCCTTGCCGGGGCTCGGAACCTCAGGCGTCAGGGCGCCGATGGGCAAATGAACCGACCAACAGGGACGAATCGTAACAACAAACGGTGCTGGGCTGTTATTCTAGAGGCTCAGGTCACACAATGGGCTTGCGGGATTCGTCGATCGACACAAGGAGGGATCTTGTTGAGACAGGAGGCATCCGTGATCCAACGCATCTCACGCGGACATTTCCGCGCAGTGGCGGCAATCATGACCGCGCTCGCCATCGCGGTCGCCACGGCCGGCGCCACGCCGACCCTGGCGCAGTCAGGCGGGAACGGCATCGCCGGCCCCGCGCAACCCGGCGACCGCGTATCGGCCGCCGTTGCCGTGACCATCGGCGGCGGCTGGCAGGAGTTCTCGTTCTTCGGGGTTGGCACGCAGGCCCGGGGTTGCTCGCCTGCCGACCCGATCGGCCCGCTCTGCACCGCCGGCGTCGGCTCGACGCTCGTCGGGGCTGCGCCATGGACCTTCACGGGCGCAGCGACGCTGACCGTGACGGACGCGTTCTCGAGCGGCGACGTCTTCCAGGTCTACGACTTCAACAGCCTGATCGGGACGACCTCGCTCGCGACCGCGGGCGCGGACTGCAGCAACAACCCGGACACCTGCCTGGCGAACACGTCCGTCAGCCACGGCACGTTCAACCTGGCGGATGGCAGCCACTCGATTACGATCATTCCCATTTCGCTCGCGGCGGGCAGCGCCGGCGGCGTCGGCTTCTTCAAGCTGACGACCGGCACCACGACGGGTGCCTGCACGCTCATCCAGACTGCAACCCGCTCGGGCACCGCCCTCAACCTCACCTACACGATCTCGACCAACACGGTCGCGACGTGGAACGTGTTCCTGATCGTGGGCTCCTCGGCTGCCCCGATCATCGCCGCGCCGATCCCGGCGATCACGACACCAACAACCCTGACCATTCCGATCCCGACGTTCCCTTCGTTCGGCACGATCGGGCTCCTAACGACGATCAATACGTCGTCGAGCATCGTCTGCAGCGACTTCGACCTCGTCACCACGTGATCCGAACCCGCTGATCCATCGCGCTAGAGCGACAGGTCATAAGAGCGGCCCGGGCAAATGCCCGGGCCGTTCTCCTGTTCTCGGTAAGAACGTCAGCTCAACTGCCCACGGACCCGCCAGTTGCGAAGGTCGCGCCCGCGAGGTACGCTGCGGGCGCCGGCCGTTAGGGCCGGGAAGGAGCGGTCCGGTGATCATCGACTGGCATACGCACGTCTACCCGCCCGAGCAAGCCGACGACCCGCGCTGGGAAGGCCGCTGTCCCATGGCGCTGGAGACCGTCGTTGAGACGCATCGCAAGGCCGACGTCTCCCACATGGTCGTGACGAACCCCGTCCATTACGTCAAGGGTAAGCCCACCGACGAGCAGTACAAGCTCATTCAACGGTGGGACGAGTACTCCGCCGAAGTCCACCAGCAATACCCGGACTGCACGATTCCGTTCGCCTCGACGATCCCAGGTGGTGGCGACCGCTATCTCAAAGAGCTCGAACGGGCGGTTAGCGAGTACGGCCTCAAGGGTGTCATGATCAACTCGAGCCACGAAGGCCACTACCCCGATGAGGACGAGGCGCGCGGCTTCTTCGACCTTGTGACCAGACTCGACATCCCCGTGATGGTGCACGCGCCGAACGCAAGCTTTGGCGAGGACTGCATGTCCGTGTACCGGCTCGTCTCGAGCATCGGCCGGCCCGCGGACGAGACGCTCTCGCTCGGCCGCATGATCGTGCGCGGCATCTGGGAGCAATACCCCACGCTGAAGCTGATCGGCGCGCACCTCGGCGGCGGCATCTGCGAGGTCATCGGCCGCATGGACTACGCCTACGAGTTGGGCGACTTCTGCTTCTTCCTGGGCGACTACACGCCGCTGCTGATCTCGAAGAAGCCATCCGAGTACATGAAGATGATGTACATGGACACGGCCTCCTATTGGCCGCCGACGCTGGTCTGCGCGCTGATGAGCGTCGGTGCCGACCACCTGGTGTTCGGGAGCGATGCCCCGCCACTGGCGCCGTTGCTCCCCCGGGCGAAGCAGCTCATCGAGGAGATGCCGATCACCGACGCCGAACGCGAGATGATCTTCAGCGGCAATGCCCTCCGCCTGCTCAACATGACCGAGGAGATGAGCAATGTACGCACCCGATGAGCTACGCGACCTCATGATCATGCTGCCGGCGTTCGCGACCGAGGACGCGGCGAGCATCACGGCCACGGACACCATCGACCTGGACAAGCTGCGGGACGGCGTGAACCGCGTCATCGCAGACGGTGCCAGCAGCATCGTGACGACCGGCACGTCCGGCGAGTGCCACACGCTACTCTGGGATGAGTTTCAGACCCTCGTCCGGGCCACGGTCGAGGTCGTGAACAAGCGGGTGCCCGTCTTCGTCGGCGTCACGTCGCCGAACAGCCGCGAGGCGTACCAGAAAGCAAAATGGGCGCAATCCGTCGGCGCCGAGGGGATCTCAGCCGGCGTGCCGTACTACGAGGCGTCCACCGTAAGAAACTGCGTGCGCTACTACCACGATCTGGCGGAGGCGCTCCCGAGCCTCTCGATCAACATCTACCACAACCCGGTGAACCATCACATCCACATTCCCGTCGCGGCGTTCACCGAGATCGTCAAGAACCCGAACATCGTCGCGATGAAGGACAGTCATCGCACTCCGCTGGAGTTCCTCCGGCTGCATGAGATCATCCACGGCAAGATCAGCCATTTTGTAAACCAGTCCCAACTCTATCCCTACTACGAGATGGGCGCGAGCGGCTGCTGGTCGTTCGACGCGATGATGGGCCCCTGGCCCCAGCTCGCGCTGCTAAAGGCGGTCAAGGCTGGCGACAATGAGGCGGCGAAGCGGATTACCGCCGACATCACGGGTTTCGGCGGGGGCGGGCGGGATGGCGGCGCAACGGACGGTGCCTCGAAGCTCTTGCTTCGCTTCGCGGGCTACGCTGACGCCGGCCCGAACCGGCCGCCCTTCATGGAGTACGAGCCAGGTTCCGTCGAGCGGGTCCGGCAACGCGGCGAGTACTGGCGCGATATGGCTGCGAAGTATCGCGACCAGCTCGCGGGGCGCGACCTTGCACCGGTCCGAGCCTGATGGCAGCTTCGCCACCGGACGGGACTTCGATCCAGACCCTGCTCGGGCCACTCCGCGCGCAGCGCCGGCAAGCGGTCGAGGCGCTGCGGGATATCGGGAAAGAGCATCTGACGATCCACGTCGGGCCAGAGCGACCCACGGACGTGCGCGCCGCCCTCCTGGGACTGGCCATGGACGACGATCGCCGTGCCGCCACGCTGGGTCAGATCCTGGCCACCTTCGGGTGGCATGCGACCGAGGCGCAAACGATCGTCGGCGCGATGGCTCGAACCCGGGGCGAGCTGCGCGGCATGCTGGTCCCGGTGGACGACGAGACGGTCGACCAGATCCCGGCGCCGGACGAGTGGGCGGTCCGCCAGGCCATGCTGCACCTTATGAACAACGAGGAGCGGCTCATCGAGGACATCGGTTACGCCCTCGTCCGATTCCACAGTAAGCAGCCGTTCTCGGCCCAGCAGCCCAGTGGCACCCGCGCGGCGGGAACCGTGGGGCCCGGGGTTGCCGGCGGCCTGGACGCGCTCCGCGACCGGATGGAGCGGATCAGAGACGCCCTCGCGGCCAGCGCAACCAGTCTCACAGCCGAGGAGCTGAATGCGCCCGCCATGTGGGCCGGCCAGCAGGTCGACCTGCGCTACATGCTGCTCCGCCGCGCCAGCCACGAGCGCCAGCACATGGTGCAAATCGCAAAGACGCTGCGCGCCATCGGCTGCCACCCGGGCGAGGCGGCCATGCTCCTCGCCGAGACCGAGATCGCACGTGGCGCGCTGGAAGGCATGCTGCTCGGCATTCCGGACCTACTGGTGAGCCGCGATCCCGGCAATGATCTTCCAAGCATCGCCACATTGCTCACTGATGCCGTTACAGAGGAGGCGGCCCGCGTCGCCGCCATCCGCGGCGCGATCACGTAGGCCTCAAAACCTACCGCAGATCCCAGTCGCTCGCGTTCGTGGTCTGCGCGGAGGCCGATGCGTTGAGCAACCGGTTGCTGATCAACATCGGCTGGGCGTCGTACACGAGACCGATCGCAACCACCTGGTCGCTCAGGTGACGAACGACCTGACCCAGCGTCGCCATCCGCTCGGCCATGGGAATCGTCACGATGTAGCGGTCGATCAGGCCGTCGAGCTCCGGGCTGTTGTACCGCGTGCGGTTATCGCCGCGGAAGCGGTTCTCAGGGAGCGGCGTCCCACTGCTGTGGAAGCGCTGCACCTCGGCCGGCTGCGTCAACAGCTCGAACGCAGGCCGGGTCTGCCGCCACTCGATGTCGTCCCGCATCTGGCGCGGATAAATATTTGTCTCCACCCCGACGCCAACCGCCTGCCAGTCCGCGGCCACCGCGAGGGCGAGGCGCTCGTAAAGCGGGTTGTCCGTACTTGCCCGCTGCTCGACGCTGAGACGCTGGCCAGCGCCATCCCGCAGCCCGCCGTCTGGGCTGGTGGTCAAACCCGACTCGGTGAGGAGCTGCTGGGCGCGGCGGCGATCGAAGTCGTACTTCACGAGCGCTGGCTCGATCGCGGCGTACTGCGCGTCGCCGGGGAGAAGCACCGTGTGCGCGACGCTCGACATGCCGGGCAGGAAAGTGTCGACGAGGCCCTGGCGATCGATCGCGGAGATTAACGCGCGGCGGAAACGAACGTCCCCTTGCGCCACCGGGCTCGGGTTCACGAATTGCGGATAGATCGCGTACCAGCTGCTCGGCGTGATGTCTGCGTTGCCGTCGCGCCAGAGACTGCGCACCTCCATCGCCTGCTCGGCAGTCGTGCCGCGACCGAACGCCACGTCCACCTCTCCCGCAAGCACGTTGGCGATGAGAGTGTTCGGATCGGTCACGAAGCGCAGCTCCATCGTATCGATCTTCGGTCGCCCGCGCGCGTAGCGGTCGTTCGCCTCGAGGATGACGTGGCTGCCCACTGCCCAATCGCGCAGGCGGTACGGTCCGATCCCCACGAATCCGCTCGTCCAATAGTCCAGGCCTGTGAGCTTCGACTTGTCCGTTCGGTACGTCTCTTCGAGCAAATGAATCGGGATGGGGAGCGCGAGCTTGGCCGTAAACATCGCGTCGGCTTCGATGTACGGGCGATTCCACCGCACCTGAACGGTTCGCGGATCGATCGCTTCGACTGCCTCCACGTAGTCGTAGGCTTGCGGACGGATGAGGGGCAGCTCGCGATCCTGCTGGACAATCGTCGTAAAAACGAGATCGGCGCTCGTGAACGGTGCGCCGTCGTCCCACGTCGCGCCGGGCACGATGTTCCAAATGGTTTCCATCCGCCCGTCAGAGAGCAGCTTCCAGAGCCCGTTCTCCAGCGTTGGCACCGCCTCCGCCACCCGCGGCTGCAAGTGCCCATTGGCATCCGTGATCGCAAGCCCCGGGTTGAGGAGGAGGTCGAGCTCCAAAAGGCCGGACGTGCCGCCAGCGCCCGTCCGCATCACCGCGTAGTTCAAGGCCGGGGGCAGCCCACGGATAGCCGCGACGATGCGTTTGGGAGCGCGATTGCCCGACACGGCGGCGCCTTCCGACGGCCGGGTCGGCTGTGCCGGCCCCGGCGTTGCGCACCCGGCGAGCACGAGCACCAGCCCGAGAATCAAGAGCGTGCGCTGCACCATGATCGGTCAGCCCCCACAATGAGTGTGTCGAGACCGATGGCGCGGACGTCCACGGTCGGCGCCCCATCTTACCATCGGCGCGGCGCGCGCCCAACCAGAAGCGAGGCGGTCCCGGCAACCCAGACGAACTCGACTTGCCAGCAGGAGCATCCGATGCGCAACCACGAGACGCGCGCCGCGTGGGACTATCACAACGCGACCAAGCACTCGTTGCACAGCGTGCAGACAAGCCGGCACATGCTCGATTGGGCCAACCAGCCGATCCCGTACAAACGGTACCGGGATCTCACGGCGATTCCGCTGCCGCGAGACCTGCCCGGTTCCCGCATCCCTGCCCTGAACGCACTCGCGGGGGAAAGACCTGCCGCGGGAGCCCCGCGCGACCTCGATCTCGCCCTCCTGGCCAGCATCCTCCACCACACCGCCGGCATCACGAAGCGGCTCCGCATTCCGGGCGGCTTCATGGACTTTCGCGCCGCCGCGTGTACGGGCGCGCTCTACCACATCGATTTCTACGTCGTCTGCGGACCACTCGCAGGTCTGGAGGCGGGCGTCTATCACTTCAGCGTTCAGGACTTCGCGCTGCGGCGGCTTCGCTCGGGCGACTTTCGCGGCGTCCTCGCGGAGGCCACAGCGGCCGAGCCCGCGGTCACGCCGGCGCCGGCGATCCTGGTCGCGACGAGCACGTACTGGCGCAACGCCTGGAAGTACGAAGAGCGCACCTATCGCCACTGCTACTGGGACCTGGGAACCTGCCTCGCCAACCTGCTCGCCGTGAGCGCTGCCCACGACCTACCGGCGCGTGTGCTCCTGGGCTTTGTCGATGGCGCAGTCAATCGCCTCGTCGACGTGGACGGCGAGCGCGAGGCCGCACTGGCCGTGGTTCCGCTGGGATTGGGCGCGGAGGATATCGCTCCCTTCGCGCCGGAGCCCCCGGTGCTCGCGCTCCCCGTATTGCCCGACTCAGATCACGAGATCGACTACCCGGCGATACGCGTCATGCACGCTGCCTCGTCGCTGCAAAATGCGGAGGAGGTCACCGCATGGCGCGCGGCGGCGGAGGAAGAACCCGATCGCGCAACGACCCCGGCCATTGCCGGCCTACCCTTGCCGCATGGCATCCGTGAGGGACAGCCGACAGATCCCATCGAGACCGTCATTCGGAAGCGGGGCTCTTCTCGTGGTTTCCGAACCGACCCCATCAGCAACGCCCAGCTCGGAACGATGCTGCATGCTGCGAGCCGTGGAATTCCGGCCGATTTCGCCCGTGGGAGGGGATCAGAGCTGACCCAGGCATACGTCATTGCCAATGCCGTGGACGGACTGCCGAGCGGCAGCTATGCGTACGATCCCGACCAGCATGCGTTGCGGACGCTTGCGGAGGGCGCCTTCCGCGAGCGCGCCGGCTACCTGGCTCTAACCCAGCAGCTCGCGGCGGACGCGGCCGTGAACGTCTATTTCCTCGCCGACCTCATGCCCGCACTCGAGCGCCTCGGCAACCGTGGGTATCGTGCCGCCCAGCTCGAGGCAAGCATCACCGCCGGTAAGCTGTACCTCGCCGCCTATTGCCTCGGCCTCGGGGCCAGCGGATTGACGTTCTTCGACGACGATGTGACCGGGTTCTTCGCACCGCACGCGGCGGGGAAGAGCGTGATGTTCCTGATCACGATTGGCCAGCCCTTGCGCCGGCAGGCTCAAGCGTGAACGGCGACCTCGTACGGCGCATTGCCGTTGTTGCCGTCGGGGAAGAGCTGCCAGCGCTCCATCCAGCGGTGGGTCTGCTCGAACATCTCCCGCGTGTAGTCCTCGAAGATGATCCGCTCGCCCGGTCCGAAGGCGCGCACGTCGACGATAGGTTGAAAACGCTCCGGTAGTTCGTCGACGAAATAGTGCTTGTAGCGCTCGGGCTCGAGATCGATGTCCCGCTGGGCGCGCCGGAGCGCGCGGAAATATCGGTCCACGTCCGAGACGTCCGCGTCGTCCCCAAACAGGAAGCCAATCATGAACGTCGTATCGAGTACCTTCCGGAAACCCTGCTGCTCGAGGATGTAGCAGGTCGGGCTGAAGACGTTGGCCGCGGGAACGGTGCGATCCAGCATCGTGGTCAGGCGGTCCATCGGCATCCCGATGAACTTGAACGTGATCTGGTTCGGCTCCAGATAGCTCTGGAGCGCCTGCAATGCAGAGAAATGGCTGCCCGAGTGGAAGCCGACGCCGACCTCAACTCCTGCGAGATCTCCTGGCGTCCGAATCGGCGATTCCGGTGGGACGTAGATGCCAGCGGGCGTGACCGACTAGGCGTGGCCCCACATGTGGCCGTGGTTGGAAGCCGACGCCATACTGACTGCCCAGTGACAGGCCGAGCTGATCTCGCAGGCGCGACCTTCCTCGAAGCTCTCGTAGGCGCCCTGCTTGATGTCCGGCGGCGCAGTCTCGGTGCTCTGGACGTTGGCGGACCACGTGGGGGTCATCGCGTGGGAGCGCATGAACTCGTACTCGAGCCCCTCCTCGCGAAAGTAGCCCTTCTCCTCCGCAACCCATTCCTGCAGCCGCCCATGCGGCTGAATCCGAAACTTCGCCATTGCTGCCCTCCAGCCCCTAACGCGTGGTCACGGCTTCCGCCGCGCGCTCGCCGACGATGCCTGCAATGTATGCCCGCGTCACGAGACGCTCGACCTCGCGGATGCTCTTGGGTGGGTCCTCCGCATTGTTGACTGCCGCGAGAACCGGGCCGAACTGCGTATCGCTCAACTTTTGGAGCGTGGCGCGGTGTCGGGCGACTTCCAGCAGCACTTCGCGGGGCGGCACGGGAAACTCGTACGGGAGGAAGCGATCGACGATCGCTTCGTCCACCAGGTCAATACGGTTCGTGGTCAGGATGACGGCGGTGTGCGCGGTGTCCAGCTCGTCGATAGCGTGGAAAAAGACGCTGTTCTGGCTGAAGTGCCACTCCTTGGCCCCGCCGGAGCTGCGCGTCAGGAAGAGGCTCTCGACGTCATCGAAGAGGAGCACGGTGCGGCGAACGGGATCGTCGTCGTGACGGTGGCCGTGGATCTCGCCCTCCCGCGCGTACTGGAACAGCTTGCGGAGCTGGTCCTCACTATCGCCGTAACGGCCGCGCGCGATGTCCGCACCGTCGATGATGACCAGGCAGACGTCATCGCCACCCACGGGGTGCTCGTGCGACCCAGGGGCCGCGGGCACGCCATTCGGAGCACCGGCGTCCCCATCCTCATGACCGTGCGAAACCATCGGACCACCGAAGAGCCGGGCCAGCTCGTACGCCATGCGCCGGCCCATCGTCGTCTTGCCAATGCCGACGCCACCATAGAAGAGGTAGCCCTTGAGCGCGCTGCGCGAGATGTCGTTTCGCCACTGGTGGGCGACGATCGCGGTCGTTTCCGCCAACACCCGGCGATAAGACTCACCGACGATGTCGCTCTCCGCGCGCGCGGTGCCGTCCGGGCCGGGCTCGCCGACGAACGGACCAAACTCCGCTCGGAAGCGATCGTATCGATACAGGTTGACGTCGCTATCTCGCACAGTCGCTCCTCAGGCGTGTAAGAAGGACTCAAGCAAAATCCCCCTCTCCCGCACCGGGGGAGAGGGCTAGGGTGAGGGGGCATGCTCCTCAAGCATCAACTTCACGCTGGCGGTGGGACCCCTCACCCCCACCCTCTCCCCGCTGCGGCGGGGCGAGGGAGTCTATTGCGCGCCCTCTCGCAATGGAAATTCTTACCGGAACAGCTCAGGGTACTTGGTGCGCACCTCGGAGGCAAGCTCCCGGGAGGTCGTTGCGACCTTGGGGAACGTATCGAGCCGCTCGTAGGGCCGGCATGCGTCGACCACCATGCGCGAGTTGTAGAGCCGCGAATAGTCGGTCACCATGGTGTCCAGCCGCGAGGACCAGCAGTTGTCAAGCACCGTCGTTCGCGTCTTCGGATCGCAGCGCGTACCCATCGCCCAGATCACGTCCTGGATGTCCGTCGGGTCGACGTCGTCGTCCACGACGACGATCCAGCGACCGATGTAGCCCACGGGGTTGAGCTGCGAGGCGACCAGTCCGACCTGGGTCGAATGGCCGAAGAAGCGCTGCTTGACGGAGATGACGCAGAAGGTCCGACCCGCGCCGGCCTGGTGGAGCCAGGCGCCCGTTACGTCCTGGATACCGGCGCCCTCGAGCGAGTCGAGAAGCGCCGCCGATCGCAGGAAGCAGCGCTCGAAGAGATGGGCGTGCGGCGGCTTGTTGCTCGCCGCGCAGGTCAGGATCGGATTGTTGCGATAGTAAACCCGCTTGATCTTGATGACCGGCTCGTCTCGCGCCTCGCCCGCGTAGTAGCCATGCCACTCGCCAAACGGACCCTCGAGTGTTGTCTCGTCCGGAAGGATCTCGCCCTCGAGGACGATCTCAGACCGCGCGGGGAACGGGAGGCCCGTGAGCTCACCTTCGATCAGGTCCATCGGCCGGTCCATGAGCCCGCCCGCCCAGTGGAACTCGGGCACCTGGTCGGACATGGTGTAGCCCGCGGCCAGGTAGGTGATCGGGTCGCAGCCGACGATGATCACGACCGGGCACGGCTTGCCGGCCTTCAAGTATTTGTCGCGCTGGATCCGGCCCTGCTTGCCGTTCGAGATGTAGGAGGCGCAGATATTGGGCCCCTTGACCTGAACGCGGTAGGTGCCGACGTTGATACGGTCGGTGTCGGGGTCTTTTGTCACGACGGCGCACGCGGTGCCGATGTAGCGCCCGCCGTCATCCTCGTGATGGACGGGCACGGGGAACTTCAGTACGTCGACGTCCTCGTCGCGCATGACGTTCTCGAGCACCGGCCCGTCCGTCACGATGCGCGGCTCGACCTGCTTGAAGCCCTTCTTGATGTTCTTGCGGAAATCGTTCAGCATGGCCATCCGGTCGTCGGACACCTGCGTGTCCATGCCCAGGACAAGCGCCAGTCGATACGCCGAGCCGAACATCCCGTAGGTGGTGCGATAGCCGTGCGGGTAGTCTGGGATGTCCTCGAACAGCAACATCGGCGACTTGTCGACCTTCTGGCGGTAGAGCACCTCGGTCACGGCGCCCATCTCTTTGTCCCAGTGGGCCGCCTCGACCGACGCGAGCTCGCCGCGCTTCTCGACAGCCCTGATGAACTCACGCAGGTCGTTCTGAGTCGTCGCGACGGATGAGGACGAGCGCGTAGAAACGGCCAAAGTAGACTCCAGCAGCAAAGATCAGTGGTAGCGATTGTATCCAGAACGCTTGATGCCGAGCACCGGCGATGCTGGTAGACTTGGGCCGGTTTCACGAGGTAGCGGAAGACCTCTGGTGGAGGTGCAGCATGGACGAGGCGCAGCTTCGCGAGCAGATCGCAGTCGGATGCCGCATCCTCAGCCGCCGCGGGCTCGTGGAGGCGTTTGGACACATCAGCGCCCGTCTGGACACAGGCGACGTCCTCATCACGCCGCGCAAGGCGTTGCTGCTGGTAGAGCCGGACGAGATGGTGCGGATTGATGGCACGGGCCAGCAGAACGCTGGCTCCGGCGCGCCGCCCGTCGAAACCGCGATGCATCTGGCCACCTATCGGGCCCGCCCCGACGTCGCCGCGATCGCCCGGACCCACTCCTTCACAACGTCATCGTTCGCGGCAATGGGTCGGGCGATCCGCCCGGTGCACTCGTTCGGCACCCATCTCGGCGATGAGGTGCCGGTCCATCCGCACATCGAGCTCGTCTCAAACGAAGAGCGCGCCGCGGCGGTCATGACGACCCTCGGGAACCATGATGCGCTGCTGCTGCGCGGAAACGGCACGCTGATCACCGCTCCGACGCTCGTCGAGGCGGTGATGCGGGCCATCTGGCTCGAGGAGTCCGCCGCCATTCAGTGGCGGATCGGTGCGACGGGCGGCGAGCCGATCTATTACACGCGAATGGAAGTCGCCACCCGGCGGATGATGGACATGCCCCATGAGCCGGTTCGGGCCTGGGAGTATGAGGTCGCTATGCTGAGCCACAATCCGTACGCACATGCGGTGCGCGCGTATGGCGCACGAGCCAGCGGGTGAGCGCGCGCGTCGTACCCCCGCCGCTGCCCCGGGGGTACTGGAACCCAAGAACCGAGCTGATGCCGCGCAAGGAGCTGGAGTCCCTCCAACTGCGCCGGCTCCAACATATGGTGGCGTGGGCGTACGCGCGGAGCCCCTTCTGGCGCCGCCGCCTCGACGCTGCGAAGGTCGTGCCGGATGCGATCCACGGCCTGGACGACATCCAGCGGCTGCCGTTCCTCACCAAGGCGGAGCTGATCGCGGAGCAGACGGCGCACCCGCCGTATGGCGAGCTCCTCACTGCACCAGCAAGCGTGGGCGTGGCCTATCACCATACGAGCGGCACCACCGGCAAGACGCCCTTTCGCGTTGTGGAGTCGGCCCGCGACTGGTCCTGGGGAGCCAACGCCTGGGCCCGCGCACTCTACGCTTTTGGTCTGCGCAGCACGGATGTCGTCTACCTGCCGTTTGGCTACGGGCCGTTCATCGGATTCTGGGGCGCGCACTACGCCATCCAGCGCATCGGAGCGACGACCGTCGCCGGCGGTGCCCAGCCCAGCGAGGCGCGGATTCGGCAGATTATCGACGTCGGCGCCACCGCGATCGTCGCGACGCCGAGTTACGCCATCCGCCTCGGCCAGATCGCGGCGGAGTTGGGCATCGATCTCGCAAGCGAGACGAAGGTGGTGATGACCCTCCATGCGGGCGAACCGGGGCCAGGCATCCCGGCGACGCGCACGCTGATCGAGGGGATCTGGGGCGCGCACGCGGGCGACTTCCTCGGCATGACCGAGACGGCCGGGATCACGGCCTACGAGTGCTCCGAGAAGCGTAGCGGCCTGCACATCTCCGAAGACTATTTTCTCGAAGAAGTGCTGGACCCGCTGACGAACGAGCCGGTGGCGATGGGTGAGGTCGGCGAGCGCGTCTGCACGGCGTTCGGCATTGGCCTCATCCCGATCCTGCGCTACCGCACCGGCGACCTCGTCCGGCGCATACCGGGGCGGGAGTGCCCGTGCGGCCGCACATTTGACGTTTACCAGGGGGGCGTCGTCGGGCGCGCTGACGATATGCGCGTGATCCGCGGCACCAATGTGTACCCGTCGGCGATCGAGGGGGTGGTCCGCTGCTACCCCGAGATCCGCGAGTTCCGTATTGTTCTGACGAAGGTCCAGAACCTGGACGAGATCACCATCGAGGTCGAAGCGACTGCCGGCGTGGCGATGGAGGTCGCGGAGCGACTCGTGCCGCGACTGACGAAAGATCTGGCCGATGCCCACGAGGGGCTCCGCTTCGGTGTGACCCTCGTGCCGGAAGGGACGCTGCCGATCTTCGAGCTCAAGGCACGCCGTTTGCAGGACCTGCGTGGGGACCAGGCGTGAGCATGGACCTCCCCCGCGAGCGCGTGACGGAGGCCGTGGCGCATGCTCGCGCCACGGAAATGGACGGCGGGGTGCTCCTCGTCTATCAGGAGCTGAAGGCGCTTCTTGGACGCGACGACCTCGATCCTGCGACCCGCGCCAACCTGGTTGAGGCACTCGCCGCCGTTTCGCTGGTCGTCCACGATCTCGTCCTGGACTACGACATGCTCTACGATCTGGGGGTATGACACCCCCAGAACGGACGCCGCTTGCCGCGCTGCGGCACCGCGATTTCCGCATCCTGTGGCTTGGGCTGCTGATTTCGACCTTCGGAAGCCAGTTCACGACCATTGCCATGGCCTGGCAGATCTATGAGCTGACCAACTCGCCGCTTCAGCTTGGTCTCCTTGGCCTCGCCAGAGGCGTCCCCTTGCTCCTCCTTCTGCTGTACGGCGGCGTCCTGGCCGACGCGCTCGATCGGCGGCGGCTCATGATGTTCATGCAGGTCACCCAGTTCGGAGTCACCGCGGTGATGGCCGTTCTCACCTTTTCAGGCAGCATCACTCCAGCCGCGCTGTACGTGGGAAGCGTGCTCCTGGCGGTATTCGCCGCGCTGGAGGGACCATCGCGGCAGGCGATCATCCCCAACCTCGTCCCCCGAGCGGAGCTTGCCAGCGCCGTCGCCCTCAACAGCACGCAACGTCAGGTCGCGACGATCGCCGGGCCATCCATTGCCGGGCTGGTTCTCGCGGTCGCAGGCGCGGAGCTCTGCTACGCCGTCGACGCCGCATCCTGGCTGGTGATGCTGGTCGCTCTGTTGCTCATCTCGGGTCAGACGCAGGAGCGAGTCGAGCGTCGATCGTTCGGGCTCCGGTCGCTGGGTGAGGGGTTCAGCTTCGTTTGGGCGAATCCGGTGATCCTCGCATTGATGGCGCTGGACCTGGGCCAGAACCTCTTTGGCATGCCGCGCGCCCTCTTTCCGGTTTACGCGAAGGACATCCTGCAAGTCGGTCCTGAGGGACTCGGCCTCATGTACGCCGCCGCGTCGATTGGCGCGATCGTCGTCGCCGTGGGCATGAGCTTTTTCGGCAACGTCCGCCGAGCTGGCCTCGTCGTCCTGATCGGCGTGGCGATCCATGCGATCTGTATCGTGCTCTTCGCCTACTCGCACGTGTTCTGGTTCTCGATCCTGATTTTGGCGGGCGAGGGGCTCGGGAATGCCTTCAGCGCGATCCTGCGCAACACCATCAACCAGCTTCTCACACCGGACGCGCTCCGCGGTCGGGTTTCGTCTGTGAATAGCATGTTCACGAACACAGGACCTCAGCTCGGACAGTTCCGCGCCGGCGCGGTGGCGGAGTTGGTCGGGCCAGAGATGTCGCTGTTCAGCGGCGGGCTCGCAATCCTGGCGCTCGCCGGCATCGTGGGCGCGAAGCGCGCCGTCCGCGCCTTCGAACTGCCGTCTCCCGAACGATCGCCTGAGGGCCAGGCCGCCAACGGCGCGCCGGAGGTGCTACGCTCCGGGGAGAAGCGACACGTCCGCCACGCGGGCGCAGACGGGAGCAACCGATGAAGTGGCTGTTCATTGTCGCGACCCTGGTGGTGGTCGGCTATCTGGCGCGGCCAGTCTTGGCGCCTTTCGTCGTCGGTGGGCTGCTCGCCTACATCCTCTCTCCGGTCGTGGACCGTATCCAGCGCCGCCTTCGAACCCGCCGGGTGTTCGTCGTGGCCGGTATGTACCTGGTGATCCTCAGCCTGCTCGGCGTGGGAGTCTGGGCGCTCGGGCTACGGGTCGTCACCGAGGTGCGCTTGCTCAGCCGAGCCGGTCCGGATCTCGTCGACGCGGCGTACATCCGGTTGCTCGGTAACCAGCCGATCGACATCGTCGGCCAGGCGATCGATCCACATGTGTTGGCAGCCTGGAGCAACCAGCGCCTGACCGAGATTCTGGGCGAGCCGATTGGTGCAATCCACGCCGCGGAGCGCGTCCTGGACGGTGTGCTGAAAACCTTCCTCGCCATTCTGGTTTCGTTCTATCTTGTCTGGCACGGTCATCGCCTTGACGCCTATTTGCTGCGCTTCGTGCCAGCCGAGCGGCGCGCCGAAGTTGCGATCGTGGCGATCAACATCCACGAGGTCCTTGCTCGTTACCTGCGCGGTCAGCTCTTCCTGATCGGATTGATGGCGACGCTCACCTACCTCGTGCTCGCGCTCGGTTTCCACCTGCCGTATGCGTTGCCGATCGCTATCGCCACGGGGGTCCTCGAGGTCATCCCGCTGCTCGGTCCGATTACCGCGGGGAGCATCGCCGCCGTGGTCGCGCTCGTGCACGGTGGCACCGGCATGATGCTGTGGGTCATCGCAGCTTATTTCCTGCTGCGCCAGGCCGAGGATCAGCTCGTCATGCCGATCGTCGTGGGGCGCGCGGTCGACCTCCACCCGCTGGTGACGATCTTCGCGGTGCTCGTTGGCGCGGCGAGCGTCGGCGTGTTGGGTGCCCTGCTCGCGGTGCCGATCGCCGCCGCGCTCCGTGTCCTACTGGAGTACCTCTACCCACCGCTCCCGAACGAGAGTGCCATTGCACACGAGTTGACGCTGCAGCAGGCGGAGGCGATCGGCACGGCTCCTGTGACCGTGGCGTCCCCGGCCGACTTCGACTGACGGTAAGATCGCACCCTGGCGGCCCTCGGCTGTGTCGCCCGCACCCGCTGCCACGTGTTGTCAGGGAACCATGCAAGAGCGGCCTTCCCAGGGCCATCCACACAAACATCCGCCGGAGGGGATCATGGCCAGAGTACCGGAGATTACGACGCAAGATCAGCTCCCGGTCGAGCAGCATGCCATCTTCGAAGAGATCGCGGAGAGCCGGGGGCGAGTCAGCGGACCGTTCCCGGTGCTGCTCAACAGTCCCGAGATGGCCATCCAGGTGGCGCGCCTCGGCCATCACGTGCGCTTCGAGCACCATTTCGAGCCGTGGTTCTATGAGATCGTGGTCCTCGCGGTCGCCCGCGAGTGGGACTGCCTCTTCGAGTGGGCGGCGCACGCACCAGCGGCCGCAAAAGCGGGCGTCCATCCCGATGTTATCTCCGCGATCGAGCAGCGCCGCGCCCCGGCGGGGCTCGGGGAGCAGGAGACGCTAATCGTGCGCTTCGTCCAGGAGCTTCTTCGCGAGCACCGGGTTTCGCAGCAGGTCTACGATGCGGTCGACGCATGGCTCGGCAACGCCGGCGTCGTCGAACTGGCGGCAACTGTCGGCTACTACTCGCTCCTCGCCTGCGTCATGGACGCCACGGAGGTTCAGCCCCCAACCGGTGCGCCAGTTCTACCCGCATAGCCCCGGAACTCAACACACCCCTCCCCCTACTTGACGTCCCATTCGTGGGCGTTCCAGGCGGTCTGGGTGTTGCCGTGGGCCGCATAGACGTTGACCAGCTTGTTTGAGATGAGCGCCGGCTGGGTGTCGTAGTAGAGCGGAAACTCGACGACGTTCTCCGTGATATGGCGGACGCCCTCGCGTGCGACCGCCATGCGCTCATCCTCGGGAATCGTCCGGAGATAGCGGTCGATGATCGCGTCCATCTCCGGATTGACGTAGCGGGTGTTGTTGTTCCCCGCGAAGCGGTTCTCCGGCGTGCGCGCCTGCGAGCTGTGAAAGTTCTCCATGAAGCTCAGCTCACCGCCCTGGCGCTGCACGGCGAAGCCTGGGAAGGTTGAACGGTACTCCAGGTCCCTGGCCCGCTGCGGCGGGATCGCGACCGTCTCGGGCGCAAGCCCGAGTCGCTGCCAGTAGCTGGCGATGCCGAACATCGTCTTCTGATTGAGGTCGCCGGCGGTAGCGCGGAGCTCAACCTCGAGTCGTTGGCCTGAGCCATCCCGATAAACGCCGTCGCTGCCTTTGGTGTAGCCAAGCTGCTCAATCACCTGCGCGGCAGCGCGCGGGTCGAAGTTATATTTCACGACCGCGGAGTCGATGGCGCGAAACTCGGGCTCGTCGGGGGCGACGAAGACGTGCGCGATCGGCACGACCCCGGACTGAATGCTGTCCACCATTTCCTGGCGATCGATCCCCATGAGTAAGGCCTGACGGAACCGCGGGTTGGCGATGACGGCTGGGCTCGGCGAAAGGAGTTGCGGAAAGACCTGCACAAACGATGCCAGCGCCATTTCCGCTGCCCCGTTTCGCCACAGCTCGCGCACCTGCAGCGCCTGCTCCAATGAGACCCCGCGTCCAAGCGCCAGATCGACCGCATCTGCCAACACGTTCGCTACCAGGGTATTCGGATCGGGGATGAACCTGACCTCGATCGTGTCGACCTTGGGCCGACCGAGCACGTACCGATCGTTGGCTTCGAGGATCATGTGGCTGCCGCGGATCAGCTCCTTGACCTTGAACGGACCGGCGCCAACGAATTGCTCCGTCCAGTACGGCAGATTCGCGAACGACGATTTATCCGCCTGGAAGGCGGATTCCAGGAGGTGGCTCGGCAATGGCAGCGCCATCTGGGCGCTGAAGGTCCGGTCCGCCTCGATGTAGGGCTGCTTCCAGAGCACCGTGATGGTACGAGGTCCGGTCTCCTCCATTGACTCGATGAGCGCCAGCCCCTTGTGGCGGGTAATCTGCAGATCACGATCCTGGTTCACCGCCACGGCGAAGATCAGGTCATGGGGCGTTACCGGTTTGCCGTCGTGCCATTGGGCGTCTGGACGGATGTTCCAGATGGTCTGCATGCGCCCATCCGGAAGGAGCTGCCAGAGCGCGTTCTCGAGCGATGGCACCGCCTCGGCGAGCTGTGGCCGGTAGATGCCGGTGTTATCCTGAACGGACATGCCCGCATTGACCATCAGCTCCAGCTCCTCGACCCCGCGCACCGTAGATGACGGGTTGAACTTCTGGTAGAGCGTGTGCGGATCGCCCGCCACCACCGCCACGAGACGCTTCGGGCCGGCGGGTCGATTGGGGCCGTCAGGACGTGCTCCGGCGCCCGTGACGGGGCTCTGGGCCGCCGGTCCACACGCGGTCAGGGCAATGAGCAAGGTGAGGAACCAGGCAAACGATCGTCGCATTCATCATCCCATCATGGAATCCGGGTAATCTGCACATGCCCGGCGCTGGTCAAGATTCTGTATGGTCCGGGTGCGACCCGGCAAGGTACCGTCGAGTCGATCCGTGAGGAGTGCCATTGGCCCATCGCCGCCCGCCGCTGCCTGATGAAACAACTCCCGTCCAGGGCGGGCGAGGCCGTATCTTCAGCTCCCTCAAACATCCCAATTATCGCCTGCTGCTCGGCGGCCAGGTTACGACGAACGTCGCTTTCTGGATGGAGCAGGTAACCCGGGGCTGGCTCGTCTATGAAATGACGGACTCGCCGCTCGCGCTCGGCGCGGTGCAAGCGGCGCGGGCGGTCCCGCTGCTGGTGTTCGGCCTGCTCGGCGGCGTCATGGCCGACCGCTTCGACCGGAAGCGGCAGATGGTCCTCTCGCAGAACGCGAACTTCCTGCTCAGCCTGATTCTGGCGGTTCTCGTCCACACCGGGCACGTCCAGGTGTGGCAGGTGTTCGCGACCGCGATCCTGGCCGGTGCCGTCAACGCCTTCCAGCAGCCGGCGCGCCAGTCCTTGATCCCCGAGCTGGTGGGACGCGGCGAGCTGATGAACGCGATCGCGCTCAATTCCGGTGCGCTGAACACGACCCGAACGATCGGACCGGCGGTGGCCGGCGCCCTGATCGCGACCGTAGGCGTCGCCGGGGCGTACTACGTCCAGGCCGCGCTTTTCCTGCTAGCCACGGTGTGGACCATCCAGATCCGCCTCCCCGAGGCCCGGGAGCGCGAACGGCAGCGCTACGAAGGCTCGCTGCTGCAGGGCGTGGGTGAGGGGCTGTCTTACGTCCGCACCAACAAGGTCGTACTGACGCTCCTCGCACTCGCCCTGGTGCCGATCGTGCTTGCCCAGCCCTACTCGTCCATGATTCCGGTGTTCGCGCGCGATGTCTTCCAGGTGGGCGCGGTTGGCCAGGGCGTATTGCTCGCGGTGCCCGGGGCAGGCGCCGTGCTGGGAGCGCTCCTCATCGCAGGCGTCAGCGGGACCAAGCGCAAGACCGCCTACCTGATCGGCGGGGTGCTCGTCATGGGGGTTGCGCTGGTCGCCTTTGCGTTCAGCCCGGGGATGGCAGCCGCCCTCGCGGCACTGCTGCTCGTCGGCGGCGCGAGCACGAGCTACCGCGCCGTGAATCAGACCCTGCTCCAGACGAACACGGAAGACGCGTATCGCGGCCGGGTCATGAGCATCTATCTGCTCGACCGCGGCCTCGCGCCCCTTGGCTCCATGCTCGTCGGCACGCTGGCCCATTTTCTCGGCGCCCGCGATGCCGTCGCGATCATGGGGGTGCTCACCGCGATTTTCGCCGTCGTCGTCGCCCTGCGCATGCCAGGCCTGCGCGATATGGACTGACGCGCGGTATGGCCTGACACTCATCAGAAGACACAGAACTTCTCAGCGAGCCCTTGAGCGTGGTGTTGTCCGCGATGTTGACGATCTCGATTGGCTCATCCGGATGCTCTTCCCGAAGCAGTCGCGCGATCATCTCCTCCTCCGCCGCGCCTATCCGGCTCGAGCTCTTGCCGCGTGGCCATATTTCGGCGGCTCAGGACGCCGCGGCGTCGCGGGTGAATTCGAAGCGCACTTTGACGTCGTTCATCCACGCATGATCGATGACGCCGTCGTGCTGCAGTCGCCCCACAACAATTCCTGGGTGGACGCCGATACGCTGCGCGAATGCGCACACCGACTCACGCGACGTGAGCAAGTGGAGACTCGGCTCGTACGTCGGAGGGATCAGAAAATTGCAGGCCCAGTCGTCAGCCTCACGCTCCTCGCGCGAGCCACCGGGCTTGCTCCCGAGCTCGTCGAGGAACACCTCTCGCTTCCCGTGATACAGCAGGTGGGCCGCCTCATGGAAAAAGGTAAGCCAGAAGCGATCGTTGAATTTTCCATAGAGGGAGAGCTGGATCAAGGGCCGGTGCGGCGACAGCCAACGCGCGGCGCCGCTCACGCGGGCGCGGGGGATCGCGGGCACAAGCACCAGCACAACACCGGCTTCACAACACAGCGCGTGCAGGGGTCGCTCAAATTCCTCGGGAGCATGCACAGTCAAGTTGCGAATCCGCTGGAGTGCCGCGCGGAACCGCGCCACATCGTACCGCGGCCCTTCGAGCCGCTCCGCCTCGATCTCGCCGAGGCGGAGCCAGGCTGACACCGCTCCAATATCGCTCGTCGCCGCGTTGCTCCGGCGAAACTGGACCTCCATTGCAGCGTACTGCTCGACCCAGTCTTCGGGGGAAGCAACTCGGTAAAAGCGTAGGAGGTCCTCGACCACGAGCCTCTTGCCCGCCGGATCGAGTTTCCGCTTCGGGATCGCGCCCAAGGCCATGAGCTCCTTTACGGGGAGGTCATCGCACCAGGATACCCAGCCGTCCAGCGCGCCGGCAGCGTGCAGGCGGGCACACTCGGCGCGGTACTGCGCCTCGCGGGTCAGCCAGAAGCGAGCAGAGCTGCCGAGGACCCGCTCCAGCCGAAGCGCTGTGTCCTCGGTGATCGATGCCTTCCCGTTGATGAGCAAACTCATGTGCTTCGGCGAATAGCCCAGTCGGCGCGCAAGCTCGATTTGGGACCAACCTCGCTCGTCGAGCAAATCCGCGATGGTGTCTCCCGGGGGCGACGCCCAGTCGGGCCGAAAGGTGTCGGCCGAATCAGTCATGGTAGTCTCCAACGTAGACAATGCGGACCTTCGTCACGAGCGGCCAATCGAAGCTGCCATCGTCCCGTCGTGGCACCGGATCGTGACCCGGCACGAACACGAGGCGGCGGCCACCTTCCAGGTCCACGGCGAACTGGCCAGCACGATCGCCCACGAGCGGATGGGGGCGCCCCGCAACCAACTCGGTGACACTGCTGGCCGCCTGAAGATCGGCCAGTCGCGTCCGGAGCTTGCGCGCACATGGCGCACCAAGCCGCCGTTCCGCGATCCGCTGCCTCTCGCACAGCTCGCGAAGCCGCTCGTCCCCGAACGCGATATTCATTGGCAGAGCGAAGGATAGCAAAGTTTACCATTTTGGTAAACATCAAACGAGCCGTTTGATTCACTTGGGCCTTTGCAGCGGATGCAACGTCTATGGTTGATGGTCGAAGACGCTATCAGACGCGCGCAAGCTCCGGGTAGATCTCAGGGCCGAGGATCGACCGCCAGTCCGCGTTGCCGTCGAGCACCCGCTCGATGGCACGGACGTGGTAGTAGCTGTCGCCCGTGCCGGGCGGATCGTCGCCCGCCGCTACGGCCTTCGCCGCGTTGAGCAGGAGCTGGCGGGCGGTGATCACCGCGCGGTCCGTCGCGCCCAGATGCTCCTGGCTGCGATCGACGATCGGGCCCATGCTCTCCTGGACGGCGTGGTCCTGCGTGTTGACGCCCATGATCCCGGTGAAGCTTTCAACCCGCTGGAGCTCACGGTCGATCATCCAGGCGTTGTCCTTATTGCGGACCTTACGGAAGTCCGAACCCTGTTCGCCGCCTTTGAAGGCCGGTTGGCGCGAGGCTAACTCATCCTCCGCCAGCGGGACATCGTTGAAGCTGTAGTACCAGTTGAAGACCATGTGGTTCTCATCGTCCATCGGGACCCACATGTGACCGTGGATGCGCCGGGTGCCTGGGTCAATCGTCTCACCCTGGGCCGCCCGGAGCTGGGTGAAGGGCATGACGTAGTGGTAGGTGCGGATGTAGTCCCGCCCATCCGGTAGTGGGCGCTTAGACGCGTACATGAAGCCGTAGTCCTTGACGTCGACCTCGAGGCGGGCGGAGATCGCTGTCGCCCGCAAACCTGCGAGTCCCGCGGCGTTCCGCCGGCCCGTCAGGGAGCGGTGCAGGAAGGAGGAGTGGATGCTGTCGATGCCGCCCTCGACGCCCTGGAGCCAGTTGCACTCCTCCCAGGTCTTGTCCACGTGGCGGTGGTTCGGACTCGCCTGCGTCCACTCGAACCGCGGCGGGGCAGGCATGCGGTCTGACGGACCCAGGTACGTCCAGACGACGCCGCCCATCTCAACGGTCGGATACGCCTTGAGGTGGATGCGGTGTTTGAAGTCGGTCTCGGCGGGCTCGTTCGGCATCTCGACGCAGTTGCCCTCGACGTCGAACTTCCAACCGTGGAAGATGCAGCGGAGCCCGTTCTCTTCATTGCGGCCGAGCCACAGCGAGGCGCACCGGTGGGGACACGACTCGGCGACGACGCCAACGCGTCCCGCGCTATCCCGGAAGGCGACGAGCTTCTCGCCGAGCAGTCGAACCTTGATCGGCGGAGAGTCCGGCCCGTCCATCTCCCACGACAGCGCCGCCGGCATCCAGTAGCGACGGAAGACCTCACCCATCGGGGTCCCCGGGCCGGTCTGCGTCAGGGTCTCGTTCTCGCGCTGGCTCGTCATCTGCACCCTCACCTGTTTTGCAGCTCGAATTAGCACGAGTCTATCACTCGCGCCAATCCGAAGCGAGCCCTTGCCATTCCCCATGAATACGGTATCGTCCGACGGTCCGCGCATCGCATGGGCTTTGGGAGCAAGCAGGAGATGAGGGGGACGCCATGACGATTGGTGGCGCGCGCGTGGTGGCGCTCGAGGAGCATTACTGGGACGCGGCAGTCATCGAACACTACGGCGCGGCGGCCAACCGCCTGCCGGCGCTGAAGCATCGCCTGCTCGATCTCGGCGAGCTGCGCATCCGCGAGATGGACAACGCGGGCATCGACCTGCAGGTCATCTCCCATGCCAACCCCGGCACGCAGCGGCTGGACGCGGCGACCGCGGTGCCGCTGGCGAAACAGGCCAATGACGGCCTGTCCGAAATCATCTCCGCCTACCCGGACCGGTTCGCTGGTTTCGCGACGCTCCCGACGCCCGATCCCCAGGCGGCCGCCGATGAGCTGGAGCGGACCGTGAGCGAGCTCGGCTTCAAAGGTGCGATGGTGAACGGCCCCACCAATGGCGTCTGGTTCGACGACAAGCGCTTCTGGCCGATTTGCGAGCGCGCGGAGCGGCTCGACGTCCCGATCTACCTCCACCCGTCGGTTCCCCACCCAGACGTCATGAAGGCCTACTACCAGGATTACCTTGCGGACTTCCCGGCCCTCCCAGCAGCAGCCTGGGGCTTCATGGTGGAGACGGCCACGGAGGGCATTCGACTGATCCTCAGCGGCATGTTCGAGGCGTATCCGAACCTGAAGATCATCCTCGGCCACATGGGTGAGGCGCTGCCCTTCGCGCTGTGGCGGATCGACAACAGCCTCTCACGCCCGGGCAACAAGCCGATCAAATTTCGCGAGACGTTCTGCCGTAACTTCTACGTGACGACAAGCGGCTTCTTCTCCACACCGGCACTGCTCTGCTGCATGATGGAGATGGGCATCGACCGCGTGCTCTTCTCGATCGACTACCCGTTCGAGGAGAACGCCCCGGGCACGAAGTGGTTCGACGGCGTCCCGCTGAGTGCCGAGGACAAAGAGAAAATCCTCAACGGCAACGCCACCCGGCTGCTGCGGCTAACGTAACCTCGTGAGCGTCGGATTGACGGGAGCGGGGACGCGGATCCTGCCAACGGTTGGTCGCCGGCCGGGGGTGGCGTGCTAGACTCCGAGGACGCAAGGGTACTGGAGCATTATCGCTATGGCCGCGACATCGAGGCTGACGCTCGACCAATTTAGCCAACTGGAGGAGACGGAACCGGCGAGCGAGTACGCCTGCGGGGAGGTGGTTCAGAAGCCGATGCCAAACCGGTTTCACGCCGCCATTCAGTTCTATCTGGCGGCCATATTGTTTCAGTTCCTAGCGCAGGCGCGCATCGGTCGGGCGTATACGGAGCTTCGCTGCATCTTTGGCCCCTCCGGCCAAGAGCGGATCTATGTGCCGGACCTTTGCTTTGTGGTAAATGGGCGCGTCCCCACGGAGCTATTTCTCCATACTGCACCAGACCTGGCCGTCGAGATCCTCTCACCGGATCAAGACGCCGGGCGGTTCCTCGCAAAGGTGCAGTTCTTCCTCCAGCATGGCGTGCGCCTCATGTGGGTCATCGATCCTGACCGAAAGACCGTCACCGCGCTGGTCCCCGGGGCAGACGCATCCGTGCTAACTCCGACCGACACGCTGGACGGCGGCGACGTGCTGCCCGGCTTCAGCGTTTCAGTTCAGGAAATCTTCGCCCAGGCCGCGTGATGCCGCGTGTTACCGCGCCCAGGTCCACTCATGGACGTTGCTGTAGCGGGTGCTGTCCGGCGTGATCGGCTGCGGGCCGACCAGGGCGGCTGTGTGGGCGACGACCTGGTAGTTGTAGTAGAGCGGCAGCGACGGGAGCTCCTCGCTCAGCAGCTTCATCATCTCGGTCATGCGCTGGCCAGCCTCTTCGCGGCTGAGCGTCGTGCGCCAGGCGTCGTAAAGACGGTCGAACTCGGGATTGGTCCAGCCCATACGATTGGTGCCGGTCCATTCGTTCTCCGGACCACCGAGGCGCGTGGTCGTCCATTTGTCGAGGCCCAGACCGCGCTGAAGCGTATTGTTATTCAGCGTGATACCGGGAAAGGTGCTCTTCATCTTCTCGTCGACCTGACGAGACGATGAAGGCAGCAGCGTTATGGTGCCGTCGATCGCGGCGTCCCGCATGTATCCCGCGACGATCGTCGTGTCCTGCTCCTCCTGGCCGCCGGAGACGCCTCGCACCTCCATGCGAAACCGCCCCTCGCTCGGCGAGGTGGCGATGCCGTCGCCGCCCTTTGCGAAGCCGAGCTCCGTCAGGAGCTGCTCGGTCCGGCGTGGATCGAACGGGTATTTCACAATCGCGCGTTCGACGGCGTCCGAGTACGCCATGCCGCGCGGCGGGACCGTATCCGCGACGAGGCTTCGATCCTCGAGCATCGCCTCGGCAAGCGCGGTGCGATCGATTGCGTGGAAGACCGCCTTCCTGGCCCGCAGGTCGAGCAGCGCCTTCGGGCTCACATATTCGGGTCGCGCCTGGAACTGGACGTATCGCAGGCTGGTCGGGTTGAGGAGGATCTTCCCCGCCTCGCGCCATTGATCGCGCAGCACGCTCGCCTGCTCGAAGCGAATCGCGCCGTCCAGCGCCAGATCCGCGTCGCCGGAGAGGAGGCGTGTCAGCGAGACGTTGGGGTCGTTATTCCAGCTCAGCCGAACGCGATTGACGCCAGGCTTCCCGAGCGCGAAGCCCGCGAAGGCAATTCCCTCGATGAAACTCCCGCGCTCCCAGCGCTCAACTTTGAACGGCCCGGCGCCGATCCACTCGGTATGCCAGGCCGGGTGGTTGAAGAACGCTTCGGCGTCCATCCGCGTGGAAAGCGGCTCGAGGACGTGGCGCGGCAAAGGAATCAGCTCCGGCGCCGCGGCTTCCGCGTATGGCTGCTTCCAGCGAATGACGACGGTGCGCGCATCCGGGGCAAGGATCTCATCCATCTGCTTGAGCTCGGCCGAGGGTGCAGCGCCCGTCTCCAGGCGATACTTCTCGGTGCGCAGGGTGAACACGAAGTCATCCGCGGTGAGTGGCTGGCCGTCGTGCCAGGTCAGATTCGGACGCAGCTTATAGGTCGTCTCCATGCGACCGTCAGGGAAGAGCTTCCAGCCCTCCGTGCTGAGTTGGGGGATCGCCTCCGCGAGGATCGGGAACGGCTGCTCCTGCACGTTCCAGGACGCGAGCGTGGCGGTGAAGACCGGCTTGTGAATCGCGCTTCGATCGACAAAGCCGGTCAGCATGTCGTTCGGCTCGGCGCGCATGATGATCGAGAGCGTACGCGCGGGTGAAGCCTCGCTCGGAATCGCCTGAGCTTGGCTGCCGCCGGGCGTGCTCGGGCGCGCTGGGGCGCAGGCGACCAGGAACGTCGTCAGGACGATGACAATCCAGGACCGCCGGCCGGCTGGCGGGATTCTGAATCGATCGGGGCGAGGTAAGAGCACGACGTTCGATGCGCACATGGCGGCGACTCCTCGACCAAGAGCGACACTGACATTCGGACTCGATCAACGGGAGGATATCACGCGGCGCTGCGCCAGAGACCGGACCTGTTGGGACTGATACTTGCGTGGGTGGATTGAAAGGAGGGAGCGGTTTCAATGGCCGAGATGCAAATCCCCGAACCCCGCTACGTCATCGCCTACACGACGTTCCCGGACCGGGGCGAGGCGCTGCATGTTGCCCACGACCTGATCGACCGTCACCTCGCGGCCTGCGCGCAGGTGCATGAGATCGCGAGCGTCTACCGTTGGCAGGGCAACGTGGATGAGGCGACCGAGTTCATCCTCACCATCAAGACGGCCGCTATTCGGGTCGCCGAATTGAAGGCACATATCCTCGCGACGCACAGCTACGAGGTGCCGGAGTTTCTTGTCGTGCCCGTCGTCGCGGGCAACGAACGCTACCTTGCGTGGATCGACGAGAACGTGGGGTAAGTGCCGACGAGTGCCCGGCGAAAATGCCGCTAGTGGACGAGGGGCGGTGCCCAGAGGCTCGCAATCGGGCACGCGAAGCCAGGGAGCAGGGGCGAGGTCAGCGCCTCGCCGTCGCGCAACGTCACGGCGAGCGTCAATCCTGCCTCGTCGCGGCGGTAGATCTCCAGCGAGTGCGATTGCCAGTCCGCGATCCAATATTCGAGCACCCCCTGGCGGGAGTAGAGGTTTAATTTCAAGTCACGGTCACGCCGTTCGTTCACGGATCCGGGAGACAGCACCTCTACGACGATCTCCGGCGCGAACCGGAAGTGTCCCTTTTCATCTTTCGCCTGTGCCCGCTTTTCGTGGCTAATCCACACGAGGTCGGGGATGACATCGTTGTCTTCGGAGAATACAAGTCCCGGCGTGGGAATCGCCATGCCAGTGCCAGTTTGCGTGCTCCACGTGACCAGCGCGGATGTCAGAATGCCACAAACCCACTGATGGGCCTCGTCGGGTGCTCGCGACACGAACAGATCTCCATCGATAATCTCGTAGCGAACGCCTTCAATATCCGGCATCTGCTCCAAATCTGCCGATGTGAATCGAAGTGCGACAGTCACGTGGAGATCCTCCAAAGGGCGGGGCACCTTTCGGTGAGTTGCCGGGTGAACCATACCATTCGCGAGCTGGGGGGCGGGGATTCATTGATGTTCGCTACCGGGATGTTCGCTACCGGACATCCCATTCGTGGGCGTTCCAGGCGGCGTCGCCGCCAGCGGCCGCGGGTCCGACATTGATCAGGCGACCAGCCGTCGCGGTGGGCCAGCTATCGTAGAACAGCGGCATGAGCGGGAGGTTCTCCGTGACGTGCCGCGTGATCTGACTCGCGAGCTCCATCCGTTCGGGTCGCGGGATCGTGACGATGTACCGATCGATCAACCCGTCCAGGGCCGCATTCATGTACCGGGGCCGGTTTTCACCGACGTAGTTGTTCTCCGGTAGTCGAGCCTGATTGCTGTGGAAGCGCTCGAACATGCGCAGGTCGATCGGCTGGCCGTTCACCGTGAACGACGGAAAGTTGGTGCGGTACTCCTGATCGTCCACGCGCTGCTGCGGGATAATCACCGACTCCGCGGAGATCCCGATCCGCTTCAGCATGTCCGCGACGACGTACATGGTTTTGGTGTTGATGTCGCCAGACGTCGCGCGCAGCTCCAGGTGGATGGGCTGGCCGCTGGCGTCCCGGTACATCCCGTCTGAGCCGCGGGTGAGGCCGAGGCCGTCCAGGAGCTGAAATGACCGCGAGGGATCGTACTCATAGCGCACGATTGATGCCTCGGTCTCCTTGAACTCCGCCCGGTCTGGCTCGAGGAAACCATAGGCGGGAGGCGTCATCCTGTAGTTGATGCCATCGGCGAGGGTTTGTCGATCCATCCCGTGCAGGACGGCGCGACGGAACCGCAGCTCCGTGACGATCGGCGGCGTCGGGTTGAGGAGCTGGGGGTACAGCATCATGAGGCTCGAGACCGGCATCCCGATGTTGCCATCGCGCCAGTGGTCGCGGAGCTGGAGCGACTGGTCGATCGAAAGGCTGCGGGCAAGCACCAGCTCCACGGTCCCCGCGAGGACGTTGGCAACGATGGCGTTGGAATCTGGGATGGTGCGGATCTCGATCTCGTCGACCTTGGGCCGGCCCAGCACATAATTGTCGTTCGCCTGGACGACGATGTGGCTGCTGCGCGCCCATTCCTTGAGCTTGTACGGTCCGAGGCCCACGAACTGCGTGCTGAAATAGCCCTGCTGCGTGAAGGTCGCCTTGTCCTCCAGCGCCGTTTCCAGCAGATGGCGCGGCAGCGGCATGCCCATCGAATCGCTGAAGAGCGTGTCCGCCTCGATGAAGGGGCGTTTCCAGCGGGCGAGTACGGTCTCTGGGTCGACAGCCTCCACCGTGTCCACGAGGGCATATGCGCGATTGCGGAAGGTGGGGAGGTCCCGGTCGTTGACGACGCGGAATGTGAAGCCAAGATCCTCCGCGGTGAGGGGTGTCCCGTCATGCCAGGCGGCGCCGGAGCGGATCTTCCAGACCGTCTCCATCGTGCCGTTCGGCAGCAGCCGCCAGTTGCCGTTCTCGACGGAGGGCACGGCTTCCGCCATCTGCGGCCGAAGCTGGCCGGTGTTGTCGGTCACAGTGAGTCCCGCATGGACCATCCGCTCGATCTCAGCGATGCCCCGAACGGAGTTACCGATGTTCAGCTTATTGTAGACCGTGAACGGATCGCCGATGGTCGCGGCAACGATACGCTTCGGCCCAGCCTGCCGCCCCAAATCGCTCCCGCCGGCAGCAGAATCTGCCGGTGCCCTGGATGGCGCCGCGCAACTCAACGCGAGAAGCGCAACTACCAGCCACCCCATCCGAAACGGACCAGGCCTCAAGCGACGCGCTCCTCCCCGAAACCTACCAATCCCTAACCCCCAAAACCCAACCCCTGCTAGGCGCTAGGGCTCGCCGAAGAATCGGACCGGGTTGTCCCAGACCAGCTTCTGCATCCGCTCGGGTGTGAGGCTCTGCCAGCCGAGCACCTTGTCCGCCGAATCTGGGAAGCGCGACTCCGCGTGCGGGTAATCGGAGCCGAACATCAGGACGTGGTCGCCCAGATCGTCGGTGACCATCTTGACCATCTCCTCGCCCTCATGCAGGACGATGCTGGCAAAGAAACGGCCGCCCATCATGTACTCGCTCAGCTTGTGCTGGAGGTCTTCTTTCACGTAGCCCATGTAGACCGCCTGGTCATCCATCCGCCGCGCCCAGAACGGCAGCCAGCCGAAGCCAGACTCAAGAATCCCGAAGCGGATGTTCGGGTAGCGATCCATGATGCCCGACCCAAAGAATGCGCCCATCGCGCGCATCGCCGCCCAGGGGTGCGACGCAAGGCGGCCCAGAAAGGGGTTGTCCCAGAGATCTCGATAGCCAGGGTACCCCCAGGCGAAGCTGTGGTGGACGATGGCCAGCCCCGCTTCATCGGCGGCGGCCCAGATGGCGTCCATCTCCGGATGATCGAGCGGGTAATCGAGCGGGAAGTGCGGCTGCACGCCGACAGCCCACGACGAGCCGGCCCAGCGCTTGATCTCCTCCACGGAGCCTTCGATATTCCGGGGAGATGCGACGATGAGCGACTTCAGACGGTGCGGATAGTCGCCGCAGAAGTCGTCCAGGTAGCGATGGTTGGCCCGGATGAACTCCATCTCTACCCATGGGTCCTCATGGCCCACGGGCCCCGGGGGCACCATCATGTGGACGTCGACGCCCTCGCGGTCCATATCTCGGATGCGCGCGTCGGGGTCGTAGTCGGAGCTGCCAAGGGTCGGAAAAACGCTTCCCATGAAGTGTTGGAACTCGCGTGTTTCCCCCTCGCGAGGGCCAGCCTCGCCGAGCACGCGCAGCGCGCCACCACCGCCCCAGCCGCCACGCCGTTCGAAGCGGAACAGGTTGCGATGCGGGGCCTCCAGCTTTTCGCCGGCCCAGCCGGTGCGGAACGGCGACTTGTGCGTCTCCAGATCGGGCACGCGCGCGCGCAACTCAGGCGTCAAATAGCGCTCGAGCGATTCCGCCGTCGCATGGACGTGCGTATCCGCGTCATAGATCCGGTAGCCATTCCTCACCCTGCCTCCCTGGCCGCCGCGGCCGCTGGCGTCGAGCAAGCGCTACCGCGAGTGGATTCCACTGTTGAGCAAAGCAAGGATAATGAAGCGCGGCAGCTTTGGACAACGAATCGGTGTGAGAAGAGGGGTCACGACAGCGGCCGGCGCCCGCTTGCGAAGACAATCGGCACGTTGCGCCAGATGCCTTCGTCCGTCGCGAGCGCCTGCACCTCGGCGCAATGCGCCTCCTTGAGGCGGGCCAGCCGGTCTGGCGAAAGGCTCGCCAGCCCTACGCCGGTCACCGAATCCGCGAGCTCGTGCCAGTAGTCCTCAGATGAGGCGCGGAAATAGCCGTGCTGCTCCGTCGTTATGTCGACTTCGGTGAAGCCGGTTTCCTCCAGAATAGCGCGGCAGGCGGCCGGCTTGCGGAGCCGGTCATCGATATTGCCGCCGCCAGCGACGCCGAGCGCTTCCAACCGGGAACGGAAGAGTCCTCACTCCGGCTGGTCCAGCCCCTCACCCCATACCGTGGAGAGCACGCGGCCGCCGGGCTTGAGCACCCGCCACCACTCCCGCAACGCTGCGGCCGGATCTGGCAGAAAGAAGATCACGGACGCCGCCACCACCCAGTCGAAGGCCGCGTCCCGGAACGGCGGCTGCTCAGCGTCCCCCAGAATTAGACGCACGTTGTCGATCCCAGCCGCGGCGCGCGTGAGCTCACGCAGCATCGCCTTGGCAATGTCGAGTGCAACGACGTTGCCAAGAGCACCAACCGTCTGGGCGACCGGGACCGCGACCAGGCCCGTGCCGGCGCCAACATCCAGCACCCGCACGCCCGGCCGCGGCCCGATGAGCTCCACGACCCGCCGCGCGCATCGTTGCACCGACTCGCCGCGCCCATACGTGGCCGCGACGCGGTTGAAGCGCTCCGCGGCCTGGCGCTTGCGCGTGGCGGATCCCGTCGTGGTTTGATTTCGCGCGGGTGAATCCCTTCTCGTGCAGGCTACGGTTCGAAGCGATGCACGATCTCGAAGTTCTGGACGTCCTGGGTGGAATTGCCTCCGAACTGACTGGGCGGGTGGGCCGCCATAAACGCCGTGATCTCGGGCGTCGGTTCCGGCCGCGCCGTGTAGGCCTGGGTGATGAGAAAGCGGAACGGCGAGCCGAGGTGGCGCCAGACGCTCTGGGCCAGGAATCCCTTGACGTGCTTCTGGCGGAGCTCGCCGAGCTCCTGACGCGACTTCACGAAGTCTTGTACGGCTCCGGCACCGCCGGCGAGGTCCCACTCCACCATGACGGCAAAGGCGAAGCCGGACATGCCGACCGGGTCGCCGACGCGGCCGATCTGCTCGTAGACCTGCCCGCTCCGGCGGACCGTCGCGACTCCCTGGCCAAGCGCTTCCATGCGCTCCTTGCGGGCGGGGCCGCGAAGGAAGGCGCGGAAGCTGGTGGCGTCAGCCCATCGCGACACCGCGGTATAGAGGGTGGGTTCGCCCGGTGAGTTTCCCAGCACGGCAAGCTGAAACCCCTTCTGGGCGCGGAACATCGGACCGTTGTCCCCGAACCAGCTTTCAAATCGGTCGGCGTTCTCCGGAAACACGGTCTGATCCAGACGCACAAGAACGGTCATCGATGTTTCTCCACAAATGCGCGGACCAGCCTGGCCCCCGCCTACTCACGGCGCCTCGGATCGATCAGTCCCGCCTGGTATCCCCTTCTTCTTGGGCTTGCTCGATGGCCGGCTCGTCCGTTCCGGTGCCTCTGGCCGACGAGCCTCTAAGCGTGCAGCAGTCCCTTGTGGCGCAGCGCGCGCTCGAGCGCCGGCTGCATCTTCATAACGCCGAACTCCTCGATCGCAAAGTCCAAGTGACCGAGGGCCTCGGCGTGCTCCTGCTCGCGTTGCTCTGGCAGGATGTCTGTCGTCAGCGCATCGTCCAGGAGCAGCTCGGCCAGCGCGAGCCGGGTGAGGGCGATCTCGGGACGGAAGCGCACGCGCCCGCAAACCTCGAGGGCCTGCTCGTAGTAGGCGCGTGCCGCCGACCGGTCCCCGGCAAGATGCGCGGCGCCGCCGAGATGGCGCGCGACGCACGTCGCGTCGACATTGCCGTCGGACACCACCGAAGCAACCGGGACCATCCGCTCGGCGAGCGCGGCGGCCCTCTCCCGGTCCTCGAGGAGAACGGCCGCCTCGAGGAGCCAGCACAGCTCGTTCTTGTTCGCGAGCTCATCCTGAACCACTTGTAGATAGACCTGCTCGACGGCCGCGCGGGCCTCGCCGACTCGGCCAAGGTGGGCCAGTGTCAGCGCAGTACGAATGGCTCTCATTCTTCCTGGTACCGCCTGCTCCTCCAGAACGCGCTCGCCGCGCCCCAGCAGCAGGAGGGGACGCATCTGAAACCACTCGGCGTTGAGCCGGCCGAGCATCGCCGACCCAACCTCCTCGCCCCGGCCGGCGATACGAGCGGCCGCGTCGACCGCCGCCTCCAGATCGCCGGCAAAAATCGCGCGGGTAGCCACCGCGAACAGGGGATAGAGCTGGACGCCGGCGTCCGGGGTGCGGGTGATGAGCGTAGCGATCTCGCGGAAGACGGCATCGAACGCTTCCCGGTCCCCGTATCCGAGCAACACGTAGGCGGCGAGCCAGAGCGACCTGACCTGCGCGCGCCCGCTGGCGCCCGTCCGGTCCATTGTGACGACGACCCGCGCCGCCGCGAGTTTCTCCGCTCCCTCTTCAGGGGTGTTCAAAGAAAAGAGCAACTCATACGTTGCATAGACCGTCGTCTCTGGGTCGCGAAGCTGCTGCGCCAACGCGACGGCCCCGCGTATCAACTCCCTTCGTCGCACCGATTCGACGCTGGCCGCCGCGAGTCGCGCGAGCGCCAGATCCGCGTGGACGCGGTCTAGCGTGCCCGGCTCAGCGGACCGGTCGGCGCGTTCCACCCAGGTGCCGAACTCTTCCGTGTTCCAGGTTTGTACCGACCCCGAGCGACTCATACCGCTGATCGCCAGCAGCGCGGCCTGCGCCGCCCGCTTCCGATCGCCAAGCTCCTCCGCCAACACGAACGCTTGCAGCGCCACCGTCTCGTATGCGCGCTGCGGGTCGCCCGCCGGCAGCAGCGCCTGGCCCAGGATCAGCAGCAGGTCGCAGCGGCGCCGCTTGTCGTCCGGGTCCAGCACCTCCTGCACCTCGATCGCCCGGTCGAGCATGCGGATCGCCTCGCCGTAGGCATGGGCACCCATGGCGCGCTGCGCCCCCCGCTCTCCGTACTGCACCGCTTTCGCCAGGTCCGTGGGGTCCGAAGAGTGTGAGAAGTGCTCGGCCAACTCCGCCGTGTGGTCGTCCAGCCGGCGCGCATGCACGTCCTCGATCGCTCGGCCTACCTCCTGGTGAAGCCGGATGCGGCGGGCGGCGCTCAGCTCCTCGTACAGCGTCTGCCGGAACATGGCGTGGGCGAAGCGGTACCGCACCCCGCCCACGCGGGCCTGCTCCTCCAGGACGCCGACCTTGAGCCCTTCTTCGAGCGAGCCGACGACCTCGTCTTCGCCGATTCGCGCCACCCGCCCCAGCACTTCCAGGCCGAACTCGCGCCCGATGACCGCCGCAACGGCGAGGAGTCGATTGCACTCGGGCGAGAGCCGGGAGAGCCGCTTGCCAATCACGTCGCGCAGTCCCTCCGGAATGCCGGAGTCCGGCTCGCTCCCGTCGGTCCGCACGTAGCGGCCGCCCTCCCGCACGACGAGCCCCTCTTCGACGAGGTAGCGGAGCACCTCCTGCACGAATAACGGGTTCCCCTCTGTCTGACGGTGGATCGCCTCTGCCCGACTCCAGGGCACATCCTGTCCCCGGATGACGTTCATCATGCGGTGGACCTCGTCCACCGTCAGCCCTCGGAGCGGAACTCGCTGGAAATTGGCGCTGCGCCGCAGCTCGGCCAGGGTGGCGGAAAGTGGATGGGACCGATCGACCTCGACGTCGCGGTAGGTGCCCAAGATTACGAGCCGGGCACCGGCCAGGTTGCGGGAAAGATGCACCAAGTAATCGAGGGTGCCGCGGTCCGCCCAGTGGAGGTCTTCGAGCACAAGTACGATCGGCTGGATCGCGGCCGCGCTGCGCAAGAACGCGGTCACGGCCTGAAAGAGCCGCCAGCGGTCATCTTCCGGGTCTCCCGCCGGCCGCAGCTCGACCGCCACGCGGTCGCGCACCTCAGAGATGATGCGGGCCACTTCGGCGGCGCCGCTCCCGAGCTCCCGGCGGAGGTCGTCGGGCTCGCGAGCCAGCACATAGCTGCGCAGCGCCTCGACGAAGGCGAGGTACGGAAGCGAAAGCGAGCCCTCTTCGTAGCAATGACCCACAAGCGTCTTGCCGCCCCGCATCCCAACATGGGTGGCGAGCTGCTCGCAGAGCGCGGTCTTCCCAATTCCGGGCTCTCCGACGACCATCAGCAGCGCGCCCTCGCCGGACAGCGCGGCGTCGAACGCGCCCTGGAGCTGCCGCAGCTCGGCCTCCCGACCGACGAATGTCCGCCGATACACGGGGTTGTCCCCGGGGGATTGGGGGGTGGGGATTGGGGGTTGGGGGCCGGTCCCCTCTCCCTCTGGGAGAGGGCGAGGGTGAGGGCGTACCCCCTCGAGCACCTTCCGAACATCAGCGGCGGATGCCGGGCGCTTGCTCGGGTCCTTCTCCAGCAGTTTCAGGATCAGGGCTTCCAATCCCACCGGCAGATTGGGCACGTGCCAGCTCGGGGCCACGGGCGGGGTGTTGAGATGCTGGGTGATGATGGCGACGCTCTCATCCCCGATGAACGGGGGCCGCCCGGTCACCAGCTCGTAGAGCATGGCGCCAAGCGAATACAGGTCCGAGCGCGGCGTGACCTCTCCGCCCATCGCCTGCTCCGGGGGCATGTAGGAGACGGTCCCCACCATGAGTCCGGCTTGCGTCAGCCGGGCTTTGTCCGTCGCGACGGCCAGGCCGAAGTCTCCAATCTTGGCCGTCCCATCCCCGGTGAGCCAGACATTCCCCGGCTTGAGATCACGATGCACGATCTGCTTGCTGTGGGCGAACTCCAGGCCTCGACACACCTCGTCGGTGATCCGGACGGCATCGGCAAGGGCTACCCGGTGGTCCGGGGCGTTCTCGATCAACCCCTCGACGTCGCCCCCGCCCATCAGCTCGGTCACAATGAACGGCTGGCCGACAGTCTCCCCGAGATCGAAGACGGACACCACGTGCGGATGGGCACCGAGCCGGCCCATCGCCTGGGCCTCCCGGCGGATGCGCTCGCGTCCCACCTCATCCAGGCCCTCGGTCTTGATGAGTGCGAAGGCGACATCTCGATCCAGCAAGCTGTCATGGGCCAAGTAGACGAGCTTCTTGCCACCCTCACCCAGAAAGCGCTTGACCTCATAGCGCCCATCACAAAAGCTGGTGGGGTCGCTGAGAGGCCTGGCCCTATCCCCATCCTCGTTCAGCAAAGGGATACGCGCAGCGCTTCTACCATCGCCAGGCGGAGGGGAGAGCACATCGGACGGGCCTTCTGGAGATTGGCCTGGGCCGACCAGGCTCGAGAGGGCGCGGTCTGCCGCGGCCAGGAAGCCGACCGCATCCGCATTGGCTGGATCGAGCGCGAGCACGTCACGTGCGCACTCATGGACCCGGCTCCAATCGCGCGCGCGAATCGCCTCCTCGGCCTCATCAAGCAGGCGCTCGACCTGGCGGCGCATGCGATCCCCGAGTGCCGGGGCGGGATCCTGCTGACTCATGCTATTAGCTCCAATGACGACGATCTGCGTGTCTATTGCGCCTGGGCGCGAACGAGCAGGGCGGGCTTAGCCACCTCCCTCATCACGTGTTCGGCGACGTTGCCGTGCCGGAGCCGGTCGAAGCCGCTCCGGCCGTGGGTGCACAGCGCTACCAGGTCGACGTCGTGGGCGGCGCGCTCGATGAGGTGGCGCGCCTCCCCGGACTCCAGCGCCGTCTCGACCGTCGCGAAATGGCCGACAAGCCGGGCGGCCACGCCCTCCAAATAGGCGGCTGCCGCTTCACGATTTTTAGGATCCCTCACGGCCCGAAAGAGGCGGATCATGGTCAGCGGTTTGCCCGCCAGCGACTCAACGACCGGGAGCACTTCCTCAGCTACGCTCGATCCGTCCAGCATGACGAGCGCGCGCTCGATCCGGGTTGTCCCGGCGCCGGACCTGCGGACCACGAGAACGGGGCAACTGCCTTCTCGCACCAGGCGGTCAGTCACGCTGCCGAGCGCCAGGCGGGCCAGCCCACCTCGACCGTGCGTCGCCATGACCACAAGCCCGGGTTGCTCCTTGGCCTCGCAACCCAGGAGCGCGCCCGCGGCGGACCCGTGCAGCAGCACCGCCCGCGTCCGATACCCTTCCGATTTGAGACGCACATCCAGCGCCTGGAGGCCGCCCTGCACCTCGCTCTCGATCGCCTGAGTCATGGACTCGTACAGCTCCGCGCCGGCACCTTCCTCGGCAGTCGCGAGCGCGGCGGGCATGGGCTCGGCGACGCGCACGAGCAATATCTCGGCGCCCTGGGCCCGGGCGATCTGCTCCGCGATGGCGAGCGCCTTCTCGCTCTCCGGCGAGCCGTCGGTCGGAACCAGAATCGTCTCCAGCATCGCTTCCCTCCCATGTCTCGGTCTTCTCGCCGCCAGGCTGCATCTACGCGTGCAGGAGCCCCTTGTACCGCAGTGCGCGCTCCAGAAATGGCTGCATCTTCATGGCGCTGAACTCGTCGATCGCGAAGTCAAGGTGCGCCTGCGCCTCGGCCTGCTGCTCGGGATTGCCGGCGAGCAGAAGCTCCGCGAGATGAAGGCGAGTGATCGCAGTCTCCGGGCGGAAGCGCACCTTCGCGCAGACCTCCAGGGCCTCCTCATAACGGGCGCGCGCCTTCGCTGGCTGACCGAGAAGGAGAGCGGCATCCCCCAGCAGCCGGGCAATACTGCCGAAGAAGCCCATATTTTCGAAGGGCGCATGACAATGGGCAAACGGCTCAAGTCGAGGGGACAGTTCCCGAACCGTATCTACATCTCCACCAAGGATAGCCACCTCGAGAAGGCCAACAATGATGGCGGCGTGGCCCTCGTCCTCCTCTGACTCGACACCCGGGAAGCTCGAGCGAACCGCACGAGCCTCCTCGTGGCGGCCAAGCAAGGCGAGCAGAACCGCTCGCTGCGCATGAAGGAAGCGCATGGGTGTGGGGAACTCAACGATTTGTTCGTCGCCTCCACGCCCAACGTAGAAGAGTAGGCGAATGGCGTCCATCCAGTACAACGTGACGCTCCACCGCTGGGCATCAGCCGAACCGAGCTCCGCGAATTCCATCGCCTCTTCAAAGCGCCCATCCATATAGGCGAGCACCGCGGGTGGTCGCGCCGTCGCCCAAGCTCGAAGCGTGGCGTCATGCGTATGCTCCGCGAGCGCAGCGAGCTCATGCCACAACGCCTCAGCTTGGGCGCGCTCGCCATTTCCGAGCAGAACTGCCCCCGCGGCCATCAGGCAGACCCCCAGGTCACCGGCCCGAACGCCATCGCGGGGCCACGTAAGCATGTCGTGAGCGAGACGCTCCTGAAGCGGGCGATCACGGAGGGAGTTCAATCGAAGGAAGACCCAGGCCGCCGCGGCAAACCTGAGCGAGTTGTCGCCCAGCTCAATAGCCTCCTCCATCGCCCGCCTCAGATCGGCGTGCATGTCATTGGGCTGGTTCGGACCGAGACCTGCAAGGCCTCGATAGATGTGTGCGAAAACCCTGGGCCCAGTACCGGGCAGGGCACGCTGGACTACGCGCGACGCCCAAACCGCGAATTCCGGCGAGCGCATCGGGACGACGCCGCCGCGCAGGAAGCCCTCACACGCCATCAGCGCGGCTCGCACCGTGTGCTCGGAGTCACCCATAGCTTCCGCAAGCGCAAACGCATCGGGGGCCACCGTGGAAGCGACGCGGGCCGGCTCTTCGAGGGGCAGCATCGCCTCTCCCATCGCGAGCAGCAGATCGCAACGTTTCAGCTTGTCGTCCGGGTCAAGTACGTCCTGCGCCTTCAGCGCCTGGCCCCGATGCCGCACCGCCTCGCCGTACGCATACACGCTCTCCGCCTTCCGCGCCGCCAGCTCGGCGTACTCCACAGCCTTCGTGAGATCGGCAGGATCGGAGCTGTGGGCGAAGTGCTCGGCCAGCTCCGCCGCGTGCTCCTCCAGGCGTTTGGCATGCACCGCTTCCAGCGCTCGCGCCACCTGCTGATGCCAGCGGATGCGCCGCGCGGCGAAGATCTCCTCGTACAGCGTCTCCCGGAAGAACGCGTGCGTGAAGCGGAAGGCGAGCGGGCCGCCGCTACCATGCTCCTCAATTACTGCTCGCTCCTGGGCCTCCTCCAACGCCTCGATAAGTTCGTCCTCAGTGAACGTCACGACCCGCTGTAGCACGTCGAGCCGGAAGTCCCGCCCGATCACCGAGGCCACGCTCAGCACCTGGTTGGCTCTCTCGGAGAGGCGCGAGAGGCGCTTCCCGACGACGTCCCGGAGACCCTCCGGGATCCCAGCGTCGGCTCCCGCTTCCGTGAGGGCATACCGGCCGCCCTCCCGCACCACGAGCCCCTCTTCAACCAGATAGCGCAAGACTTCCTGCACAAAGAGCGGGTTCCCCTCGGTCTGGCGGTGGATCGCCTCCGCCCGACTCCACGGCACCTCCTGCCCCCGGATCACGCAGTACATCCGGTGCACCTCGTCCACCGTCAGGCCTCGCAGCGACACGCGCACGAGGCCCGCGCTCCGCCGGAGCTCCGCCAGCGCTCCGGAAAGCGGATGGTTGCGATCCACTTCGACATCGCGGTACGTGCCGACGATGAGGAGCCGCGCGCCCTGCAGATTTCGCGACAGATGCAACAGTAGATCGAGCGTGCCCCGATCGGCGTCGTGCAGGTCCTCGAGCACGATGAGGAGCGGCTGCACGCCGCTCGCGTTGCGCAGGAACCCCGTCACCGCCTGGAGCAGCCGCCAGCGGTCATCTTCAGGGCCGGACGAAACCGGCGCTGCGAGATCAGTTTGCGGGAGACGGTCGCGAATTTCGGAGACTACTCGCGCGACTTCCGCCGCCCCACTGCCAAGGTCATGGCGCAGGCCATCCGGATCCCGGGCGAGCACGTAACTTCGCATCGCCTCCACAAAGGGCAGATACGGCAGCGACAGCGAGCCCTCTTCGTAGCAGTGGCCAATCAGCGCTTTCCCGCCCCGCATGGCGACGTACGTCGCCAGTTGCTCGCAGAGACTCGTCTTCCCAATACCCGGCTCGCCTACCACCATCCCGATCGCGCCTTCCCCGGAAAGGGCGGCGTCGAAGCTTCTCTGAAGCTGCCCCAGCTCGGCCTCGCGCCCCACGAAGATCCGGCGGTAGATGGGGTTCTCCCCTGGGTGGGCGCCGGGGGCTGGGGGGACGGCCAGTTGGTCGCTTGGGGAGGCGCCCGCACCCGCCCGCACTACGCGCCGGCCGCTCCCGCTGGGCGCGGCGTCCGGCCCAGCCCCCGCTCCCTCTGGGAGAGGGCGGGCGTGAGGGCGGACCCCACTGAGCGCGGCCCGCACCTCACTTGCCGAAGCCGGTCGCTTGCCCGGGTCCTTTTCCAACAACCGCAGGATCAATGTCTCCAGCCCCACCGGTAGGTCGGGCACGTGCCAGCTCGGCGCCACCGGCGGCGTGTTGAGATGCTGGGTGATGATCGCCACGCTCTCATCGCCGATGAACGGCGGGCGCCCCGTCACCAGCTCGTACAGCATGGCTCCCAGTGAGTAGAGGTCGCTCTTGGGACTCACCTCGCCCCCCATGGCCTGCTCGGGCGGCATGTAGCTCACCGTCCCCACCATGAGCCCGGCCTGGGTGAGGCGAGCCTTGTCGGTCGCGACCGCGAGCCCGAAGTCCCCGATCTTCGCCGTCCCATCCGCCGTCAGCCAGACGTTTCCCGGCTTCAGATCCCGGTGCACAATCTGCTTGCTGTGCGCGAACTCCAGGCCCCGGCACACCTCATCGGTAATCCGCATCGCATCGGCCAACGGTATCCGGTGCGCGGGGGCCTTCTCGATGAGCCCCTCGACATCACCCCCACCCATCAGCTCGGTGACAATGAAGGGCTGGCCATCGACTTCCCCTAAATCGAAGACTGAGACGACGTGGGGATGGGCGCCAAGCCGCCCCATGGCCTGGGCTTCCCGCCGGATTCGCTCTCGGCCCACCTCGTCAAGCCCCTCGGTTTTGATGAGGGCAAAGGCCACGTCCCGATCGAGCAAACCGTCATGGGCGAGATAGACCCGCTTCTTGCCACCCTCGCCGAGAAAGCGCTTGACCTCGTACCGACCGTCGCAGAAGCCCGTAGGCTCCGAGCCTGGCTTGGAGACAGCGGCACCTTCACTCCTGCCCTGTCCCCTCGAAGGAGTAGGGGTCAGGAGAGCGGGCTCATTTGCTACGGGGGAGGCCGGTTCGAGGGCGGGCTCGTTTGCCGAGGGCGGGGTGGGGCCGGGGGGACCTGGCGCCGCTGAAGGGGTGGCCGCGACCTGCACGCCGCAGCTCATGCAGAAGCGAGCACCAGGGGGAAGCTCGGTCTCGCAGACCAGGCACACGAGAGAGAGACGCGCCCCGCACGCGAGGCAATACTTCGCCGCGGCAGGGTTCGCATGGCCGCATGCGGGACACGCCATCACGAGTCTCTTTCGGGGCTCTGACCGCCGAAATGGCGGGCCGATCCTTTGACGAACGCTCATCCAGGATTGATGCAGGCGCCAGTCTACGCACCCCCTGGCAATCGGTCAAATTTACGAGTTCTGGTCGAGCAAGTCTGTCAATCGGGCGACACTTCCAGGGCATTGAGCTTTCGCCGGCTCTCGAAGCGGACCTAGGCCAGTGCTCTTACGGAAGCGGAGCTACCTGGCCTCGCGGCCGGGAACTCAGAGGCGGTGGTTGCGATTGCCTGGATCCGGCGTGCCCCGTCTGACCTGGTGCCCTTGGCTGCTGCTCAGGCGTGCAGCAGCCCCTTATGGCGCAGCGCGCGCTCGAGCGCCGGCTGCATCTTCATGGCGCGGAACTCCTCGATGGCGAAGTCCAGGTGCCGTTGCGCCTCAGCCCGATTGTCGGGCGTGCCGTCGAGCAGCAGCTCGGCCATGCCGAGGCGCGTCAGCGCGATCTCGGGCCGATGGTGAACGCGCGTGGCCCATTCGAGCGCGCGCCGATGGTGCCGCTGCCCTTCATCGCGATCGCCGCGAAGCGTGGCCGAGCCGCCCAGGAGTCGGGCAACGTTGTAGACCCGGAAATCGCGCGCGACGACGCCCGTCGCATCGCCCAGGTCCCCGAATGCCGCCGTCACATCGCGCACGAGCTCCGCGTCGCCGATGGTCAGGGCTGCCTCCAGCAGGCCAATCGGCAACCAGGCGATAGGCTCTTCACTCTTTGCTGCCTGCCTGCCCAGCTCCGCTGGGGTCGAAAGAAGACCTTCGGTGAGACACTCACGGGCGATTGCTCGCGCCTCGTCGACCCGGCCGTCGACCGCCCGGATCATGGCGATGGCTGGCCGCCCAGCCCCCAGCGTAAGGTCCGCCTCATGTTGACTCAGGGCCTGGCGCCATCGGCCAAGCATCAAGGCCGGCTGGAACACGAGTCCGACGGCCGCAACCTCACCGGCGCGCGGGATACCAAGCTCCGAAGCCGTCGCGATCAGCCGTTCACACAGCGCCAACACATCTTCGAGCTCCCCGGCCAGCGTCGCGCGGATCGCGTCGCGCTCGAGCGGCCAGAGGAGCGAGACGACATCCCGCGTATGGACAGCTATCGCGTCCAGCTCGCGCCACACCGCTTCGGCTCGCTCCCGCTCGCCCGCGGCGATCAGGTACATCTGCGCGCGTTGCAGAAGCGGTGCGACCGTGCTGACGCGCACGCCGTCGCGCGGGCGTTCGGCGAACTCCCGCGCGATGCGCGTCTGCTCGCCGCAGTAGCGCAGCGGCCGCCCGGGAAAGAGGAATGATGCCGCGGCGCGGAACAGGACCTCGGGCTCGTCGAGGGATCGCGCCAGCTCGAGCGCGCGCAGGACGCGTTCGTTGGCCTCGGACACGTGCCCCGTCGGCAGTAAGAGCGAGGCCATCACGGAGTCCGCGTAGGCACGAGCGCGGGGGCCGGGCCTTGCGTACCGGTCCC